>Ga0081473_117758_pt1 | contig 236941 bp, 259 predicted proteins | sample CisSprmetagenome_FD_70977 | JGI IMG/M metagenome (GOLD analysis project Ga0081473, IMG submission 70977) | Hypoxic/sulfidic aquatic microbial communities from Cistern Spring, Yellowstone National Park, USA v2 (version 2) | ecosystem: Environmental > Aquatic > Thermal springs > Hot (42-90C) >...
AAGAAAACTTTTAAAAAACTTGAAAATGTAAAAAAATGACTTTTAAAACAGGGGCTATCCACCCGGCGAGGCCCCCCCCCCCCCCCATCCCTTTCTTTGTAAAACGCTGTAATTGTCCTTCCACTCGTTAGAAAACTTTAAAGTTATATCGATTCAGTTTCGTATGTGAAACCCTTAAGGACTTATATCCTGCTCAGAAACTTTGCACTAAGCTTATCGCAACCTTTTATAGCCTTTCTCTCAGCTCTCTCTGGATTAAACGGAGAAGCGTTAGCTATAATATCCTCAGCAGGAACGGTTTTACCTTCAATAGTACAATTCGTTTTAGGCTTCGTAAGGGCTAGGGGGAAACAGCTTGTGGTAATAGGTTCAGCAATCGTAGGGATACTTTGGGTTATACTTTCACTTATCCCTTTCAGTAGTATAATATTCGTGCCTCTATACGTATTTTTAGAAGCTAGCTTAGGCGTTTCACTTTTCGGATGGTATTTGATAATGGACACAGTAAGCACATCTTCTAGAGGTAAGGTACTTGCCCAGTACTCATTTTATTCCACCTTGGGTGGACTTATAGCTACTCTGATCACGGGTTTTCTCGTAGGTGATGATACAGCTCTAATAAGACCTTTCTTCCTGATGACCGGAGTTTTGATTTTGAGTGATTCCTACATAGCTTATAAGTTCGACGTAGACTATGAAAAACCACCAATAAAGGAGTTAAAAGTGACTAAGGAATTTCGAGATTTTCTCTTGATCACCTTTACGTTTAACGTAATATGGTCATCAGCCTGGCCTTTGTTCCCCTTAGCCCAAGTTTACGTCTTCAACATGAACTTCGAGAACGTGGATATTATTAACACAATATCGGGAGTATCTACACTCTTGATGCAGAACTGGGTAGGTAAACTAGTAGACAAAAACAGAGAACTGGTGATGTTTACCGGTAGACTAGCTTTAGCTACCTTTCCTCTAGCTTATGCCTTATCTACATCCTCATATGAAATTTATCTTGCTAACGTAGTGGCCGGGTTCACTAACTCTGTTAATTCCACAGCCTATCTTTCCTATCTTTACGACAGTTCAAAGGACACGAGGAAAAGCGTAGGTCTTTATAACGCGGTAACCGCCCTTGGAGACCTTACGGGATCAAGTATCGGTGGTATTACGGCACAACTAGTTACGAGTCTTTTCGGCGTAGTTCAGGGGATAAGGGATATGATGTTAGTAATTGCTGTATTAAGGATATTGGCTTCGTTATTTTACTTAAGGCTTCACGAGCCTGTTAAGGCGTAGATTGGTATTACGTCTACAATGCCATTTATTCCTACCATTATTACTGAGTTTTGTGTTACTAGTAAGTTACCTGGCCCAGGCATAACCGGAGTTAATACCGACTTTACCATTTGGCCATTTAGCTTTAGCACATATAAAGTGCCCTCTCTGGATTGTATAAGTATATAAGAATTGTAGGCTATGTCCACGTTGCTAACTGTTGGACCCGTCAAGAATTCCCAGATAACTTTTCCGTTAGTAACATTTACTGCGTATAGTATTCCTACCGGAGAATCATGATAAACTACCCCGTGATAAATTACTGGTGCTGGAGATTCGAGGTATTTGGGTATTGGAGCATTTCCTTCGTTTAAGTACCATAACATTCTACCGTTAGACGCGTTAAACGCTACAAGGAACTCACTCATGGTTATGTTAGATATATGAACGGTATAAGAAGTTACAACTATCCCGTCATAATAGGCTGGCGATGAGTCGTCAAGTCCACCAAAAGTCAATCCAGTAGTCGAGAAGTTATAAACCCAAATTACCTGGCCGTTATCCGCATCTATAGCCCAGAACACGTAAGGGTTTGCCGTTCCGAAATATATTATGTTTCCTGCTAGAAGAAGTGAAGACATACTGTCGTAAGATCCTAGATACCTTTGCCATATCAGTTTACCATTATCTACGTTTAGTGCAAAGACTTCACCATTCCCGTTTGCTTCAATTACCATCCCTTTGTAAATTACCGGAGTCGGCGTATCCTCTCCGAGAGTCGTGTAGTTCCATATTACTTTACCATTTGTTGCGTTAAGGGCTATTACTGCGTTTTCTCCAGTCCCCCTAACGGTGGTGTTGAGGAAACACGCGTTTCCCAGACCTATGATAACCTCGTCCTTATAGACTAATGGCATAGTCATGATCTGATTTGGGAACTTGTCTAGCCACACTACTCGCCCGTCGGATATGTTGATCACGAAGAGACAACCTAACAGTTCATTCAATTCACCCGTTGTCATGTTCATTACTCCTGAAGTCACTACGTACATAAAGTCCCCGTATATAGTAGGAGGAACTACAATAGCTCCAGTCAAATTCAACATAAAGTAACCGGTCTTTATAGGCACATAGTATATGTGCTGAGGATCACCCTCAAACATGTAATTTGCAGGCGTATAACCTTTAGGCTTGTTCGGGATTGATTGTATAAGGGAGTATGTAGGGGTGGGAGATTTTGTTAGTGAAGGTAAACTTGCTATGTTTACTTTTTGATTTTCTTGAACTGAATAAGTTTTAGCGAAGTAAAACTCAGTCAAAAACAGATATTCTGATGATAATAATAAAAAAATAATTGTAATTATCAGAATAATTGATTTTAACTTTTCCACGTAACACTAAGAATCTAGTGGACTATAAAAATCTATTTGTCGGAAAACATATAAGGTGTAATTTTAGCAACGAGAGAATTTAAATTGTGTTTAACAGTTCCGTAAATCTAATTAATTAAAATACGTCTAGCTGACATTGTTTAAAACTCATTTAACAGCGAGAGACTCAAGTTATCTAAGTGGGATTCTGATGTACCGTATATAGTGAAGCCTTGTAATGGCTTTAGATGGCGATATAAGTTTCTTACACCATTCTCCTCGTTTAATTTTTAAACTGATTCCTCTCTATTGTGAAAGGACGAGGTTCTAATTCCCTTAACACCTCGCTTAGAGAGATCCAGCTCACGCACCATGAGTTTGCTTGTACTTTAATACAGTTCGTCCTACCTCCGTTTTCTTATTCACTGTCTTAAGTGCTAATCTTTAAGTACTAGTCCTATAAGACTAGTCCTATGGGACTATATATCAAAAGGCGAGAAGAGGAGGAGATAAGAAGAATAAAAAACTGGACTTTAATTTACGGCAGGAGGAAGACAGGGAAAAGTACCTTAGTAAAGAGAAACCTTAAGATGGATTATTACGTTTTAATAGCTGATTCAAATAATGCAATCACCTTAGATGATACAGTGGTAAAGATTGATGAGGTTATGAAAGAGGTCAAAGGGATTCTACGCAGAGGGGGCGTGGCGGTAATAGACGAGTTCCAAAGATTACCTGAGATCTATTGGGCTATGATAAGTAATTGGGATAGGGAAGGTATTCTAGTAATAATAGGCTCTAGCTATGGTATAGTTAATAAAGTATTTGATAAGAATAGTCAATTACTCGGTTTATTCACCCCCCTTGAAATAGACATAATATCTTATGAAGATGTGCTAACTCAAATTAGAGACCCCGTACTTTCAACCTTATACAGAGACCCTTGGATAATTCCTTTCATAAATAGTTATGAGGAATTCGCTAGTAGAATAAGGGAATTCTCGTTAATTTCTAAGGGGCTGTTAGGGGAGGTGTTCAAAGAAGAGGAAAGGCAACTTACAGACACCTATTATAAAATCCTTTTACTTCTAGGGGAAGGAATATGGAAGACGTCTGAAATTGCCGGAATAATACAACCTAAAGGAGGGGAAGGAACGATATCCTCAATGGTCAACAAGTTAGCTAAGATGGGATTAGTACAAAAAATTCCCACGCTGTCTAGGGAAAATTATTACAGAATCAGGTCTCCTGCCCTTTCTCTTACGCTTTACGCTGAATCCAAATATGCTATAAGTGAAACGGATTTGGAAGTCAAGGACTTACCTATTGGTAGGGAGGTTCAGTTCAGTCTAGGAGAAATGCTTTCGAAATATTTCGGAGGGGTACAGTATTATTCCCCGAAGGAAGACATAGACGTAATTATTGTAAAAAAGAAGAAACCTATTTGGGCTTTTGAGATCAAAATGGGTGAATTTTCGAGTTCTGAAGCCAGAGAAGTTGTTAAAAGGATGGATAAAATAGCTGAGAAGGTAGGATTAGTGAGTTTGAGGGAAAAACCACCGGATTACGGTGATTTAAGTATAGGACCTGAGGAGTTAATAGAAATAGCAAACCAGCTAGTGAAATCACGAGATCAAGAAAGCGAGACCTAGATAAAAGTGGTATTTTAAGAATAGGTGTTATAACATACTTAACTCTTCATAACATACTTAATAACATACTTATTAACCTCAAACAAGATTTACAACTGCTTAGTCCATCCTTGCTTCCTTTTTCCCTTACAAATATTTAAACATTAGTGAGAATTTTTGTGTGTATATTTCTACTCACCGACAAAAACATACTGCTCATTAAAAAGTTTGTATTTACCCGTGACGTAACTTATCCTTACTTTTAATTACTTTTTATTTCGCCACGACACCCCTACTGAGGGATACTAATCGCTCCTCTCACAGTACCATTAAGCCATGGAGGAGTGTCATTAGCGTCACTAAGAGAAATTAGAAAGAGAAGAATTTAAACACGGGACTATCCATCTCCTTAGCGAGGCTTTTCGCCCCCTTAACCCCCTTATTTTAAGCTTTTCCTCCTCCAATTATTAACTTTTTATCTAAACAAACTATTAACTCTTCCGCTCTGCGAACCTTAGCATAGATTGATAAGGCTATTTATCTCTTTAGAAACCTGAGACTTCTAGACGTAAACTATCTTTCAGTGTGGTTAGATAGAACTAATAACGTTTTTTAATTCGTATAAAGATTTGGGATAATTCTTATATAACCGAAATATTTATAGTTTCGTTGAAAAAAAAAAAATGAAAAAAGAATTTTTAGTTGGGATACTACTAGTGATTTTAATTATACTGGCTGGTATAGTAGGTTATCTACTGGGGCAAAAATCAAGTTATACTGAGCCTATGTCAACACAAACGATGAAACAAGAGATAGTAAACGAAACTACAGTGATAAAGACAGTATATTCTCCTTCTGGAGACCCTGCTAGCATAGGAAACGGTGAGGACTACTTAATAAACCCCGTGTTCCCCTATAAAACAATAGCCTCTCAATACGCCTATGTAACCCCTGGAGACGGATTGGTATTTATAGGAAACCCCTTCTCCAGTGGTAACGGGTACTTAGCCGGGGCAAAAGGTGCCGCTGTTGTAGCGTCGATGCTTGGTTATCAACCTTTGACCGCCTATAATTACTATTTATACATAAACGCCCCTAACTACATAAACGTTCCTGGTGCAGTGAAGACGGACTCAGCTACAGTAATGTATTTGGCATCTATGTTAGGGCAACAAGCTATGTTAAATAAGTCACTGTATTTCTTAGGTGATGTAGGACTGGAAGGATATATGTACTCAACCGGTGTTGTCTATCAAAGGATAGTCCAGCTATATCAAGGCGGTATTTATTACTTAGTAGTCCCTCAAATGATGGCCCTAGCTGAGGGGCAAAACTACCAGATGGCTGAGCAATTTGCCAAAGAACACGGCGAGGTTTTGTACACTGTATCATCAATTCCTCAAATGTATCAAATCGTTACTTCATCTTCATTACCTCAACCTAAGGGATATATGGACTTTCCAGTTAACCTCTCTGTAGGATATTACTACTTGTCTACACTTTACAATAAATTATACAACTCAACTACCAATTCTTCGGCGAAACAGACGGCAGCTACGTATTGGTCTATGGCACAGAAGCTTGCAAGCGAGGGTAACTATACAGCCTTTTATGTCCTACCCAACCCTGCTGTTGAGGCAATAGAAGTCCTCTACCAGACTAATCACTCGGTGAACTTAGGTTCTGAAGTTATGAAAGCAGTTAATAACGCTGAGACCTTAACTAACTTATGGACCATAGAGACAGCAGCTGAGGCTGATTATTTATATAATCAAGGGAACATATCTGATGAGATTCTAGCTAATTCATGGGCTGCCTTGAGCTTATCGATAAACGCAGGGCCTACAATAACTCCTCAAGGGTTTTATCAAGGATTGTATAATGAATTCCTAACGGATCTTTATGCAGCTGAATATTTAGATTCAGTTACTAACGGGAATTACGGGAACATAACCCTGATACTTCAAGTATATAGAAATCCAAATGTTATATATGATTACGGTTTCTACGCTAACTATTATGCACAGATGGCAATGACATTCAGAGACTACTTCCTAAAACAACTTAACGCAACAGATCAATCTTTAGTGCTCAACTCGATTTATCAATACATGGCTAACGAGACTCAGATACTCGAAAGCGCTGCAGCCTATAACGACGGACCATCCCTAGTGGGTTACATAATGATGGAATATGGCCTAAGTTCACACAACTTAACTTATCTATACTATTCAATGCCGTTCATCCGGTTCACTATGAACGTAGAACAACTAACGTGGTATATTCAGCCATAAAAAAGTCAAAAACTTTTTCTTCTTATATTTCTCAGTTTCTTTCTTCTTCTATCAACTTTAGTATCGCTTTCCTTATGACTTCACTCCTATTTAACCCGTGTTTTCTAGCGTAAGTATCGAGATTTTTTACCATTTCGTCCTCGACCTTAAAGGTGATAACTTTTTTCATAGGTAATACTGACAGAGAAGGCTTAAAAGGTATTACGCAACAATAGTCTATTATAGAATTTTATGCATTATGATAGCAGGATAGTTAGGGCTGATTTACTCACTAGTTGACAAATATCTATCGTTTGGCACTTTCCCTCCCCTACCATCTGTATTTCTTTCTCTCTCGGTTCAAGTTCTTTTATGAGCTTTTGAACCTTGTTATACTCAGCTTGAGGGACTATGGTAGTAACAGTTCTAGCCTTTCTCTTAATCGCTGAGATTGCAGCAGCTACAGACATAGATTTTCTACCGCCAGTTATGTCCACAAAGTCCCCTTCGTTTATTTTACTCTCGACTTCCCTCTTAAACATCAAAAAGTCTTGCCTACTGTTAATGTCCGATATGCTTAAGGGAATATCATAAACATGGACACCCTTAGCACCACAACAAGCAAATATAGCCTTAACTAACTTCCACGCGAATTCCACAGCCTTATCGGATGTCCTTATGATATAAACCTCATCTATATTAACCTTCTCTACGTTATCTCCTTCATAATTGCCTTCAATTAAGTTCTTATAACTCTCAAATATTCCTCCCGGCGAAGTACCCAACGTAGCTATTAGCCTTGCCATATGGAGAGTATATTGAGCACAGTTATATCTTTTACCTTTTTCGTTGAGTCCTCAGAATTACTACATTAGATACTGTTTATATTCAGCTTTATTTAGTTTAAATTCGTTATTTAATGTATGGAAGAGATTTTGAAAACTACTGAAGATGATAAACTCCAATTAGCGTTCATTTTCGATCCTAATAAGTGTATTATCTGTAATGCTTGCGTCAACGCTTGTAACTCAGCTTACGGAGGTCTAAATTGGAGAACTTTACTCGTCTTTAATGAGGGAGACACGAAGATCGGTGTTTCCATAGCTTGTAACCACTGTGAGAACCCCTTATGTATGAAGGTCTGTCCTTCAAACGCGATAAAGAAAGATAACATGAGCGTTGTTTATATAGACCCTAAAGAGTGTATAGGGTGTGGTTATTGCACTTGGGCTTGTCCTTATGAAGAGCCGAAATTTAATAAAGATGGAGTAATGAGCAAGTGTGACTTCTGTAGGCAAAGGCTTATGAACAAGCAGGGGTTACCGTTGTGCGTAGAAGCGTGTCCGACCGGTGCCCTATCCTTCGGATGGGTTGATAAGAAAGAGTACAACGCTCCGTTCTTAGCACCGTACGAACTTACTAGACCTAACCTCGTGGTGAGACAGAGCAAGGTTAAAGTCGAGGCTTCACCACTAAAGACAAGGAAAGAAGAAAATTATTGGCAATTATTGATCTTCACTTTATTCTCCGAATTTGCTTTAGGTTCCCTTCTTATTCCAGTTAAAGGCATAGTACCTTTGCTCTTGATGCTTATAGGACTTATTCCTTCAATTTTGCATATAAACAGAAAGGAAAGGTTTTACAAGGTAATCAAGAACTTAAGGACTTCTTGGCTAAGTAGAGAAGTATTCTTTTCGTCACTTTCCGTTCTTTCACTAGTATTTTATTCGCTCTACCCATCTGTGTTCACTTTTGCATCGTCACTTGTCCTTCTTTCGTTAGCGATCATATCTTCAATAATGCTTTATATACTAAAGACTATACCGTCTTGGTATTCCCCCAATACTACTATATCGTTCTTAGGAACAGCCTTTACCTCAGTATTTCCATTAGGCTATTTCCTCACTCATAACTACTTGTATTTGCTTGTAGCAGTAGCTTTTAGTATCGCTGAGATATCTGTAGTTCGTAAGGATAACAAGCTTAGATTAACCTTAAATTCATTCTATCTTGTTATGGTGCTATTATCTATTCTATTTCCATTAACTAGTCTTATAGCGATTCCGGGAGCAATATTATCGGAGTTTATTGAAAGAAGGAGGTTTTATGAAAATATTTCATATTATGGACTCCCCAAATAATAAACTTTTTTAATACGAAACTTTTTTAATGTTCAAGAGAAATTATATATTCGGAAGTGATGCCTTATTGCTCGAGATCAGATTTCACGGGAGAGGAGGGCAGGGAGTAGTTACAGCTGCTAACTTACTTGCAATTGCGGCAGACCTAGACGGGAACTGGTCCTCCGCATTCCCCTTCTACGGTGCCGAAAGAAGGGGGGCTGAGATAGAGTCTTATTGTAGAATTGACTCCCATCCTATTAGGGTTACTTCCCCCATAGAAAACCCGGATATTGTTGTTATCCTAGATCCTTCTCTGTTAAAGATCTCTAACCCACTCCGAGGGTTGAAAGACGAAGGATATGTCGTCATTAATTCCCCCTCCCCCGTAACCCTCCCCTACCGCACTTTCGTAGTTAACGCTACGAAAATCGCTTTAAATCTTAACTTAGTGAAGTCTGGATGGCCTCTGGTCAACATTGTTATGCTTGGAAGTCTAGTAAGACTGAAGGTAGTTACTCTAGACTCTTTGAAGAAGGCAATAGAGGAGGTGTTTGAGGGAAAGGTCGCTGAGGTTAACAAGAAAGCCGTAGAGATAGCTTACGAGGAGTTAATGGAGGTGTCACAAGTTGTCACTTAATTACCAATTATTCCCAATAAGCAAACCTGGTAAAGGGGCAGGAGGAAAGACAGGGAACTGGAGAATAGTGAAACCCTTAGTACATGAGGATAAATGTGTAGGATGTAAGGCATGTTACATATGGTGTCCCGAAGGAACCATAATCATCAAGGATGGTAAAGTTGCTGTTGATTACGAATACTGTAAAGGATGTGGTATTTGCTTCAACGTATGTCCGGCCAAAGCAATTGAGATGGTGAGTGAGTCATGATGGAAAAGGTCATTTCAGGAAACGATGCTGTAGCTTTGGCTGTAAAACTGTCGAGAGTTAAAGTCACGGGCATTTACCCTATTACTCCGCAGACTTATATTATAGAGTCGCTCAGTGAAATGAAGGATAGAGGAGAACTCGAGACTGAAATAATCAGGGTAGAAAGCGAACATTCAGCAATGGCCGCGACTTTCGGTGCAGCAGCTGCCGGTGTGAGGGCTTACACTGCTACTGCATCACAGGGACTACTATACATGCATGAGATGGTATGGTGGGTCGCCGGGAGCAGGATCCCAGTTGTAATGACTGTTGGGACCAGAGCTGTAGGTCCGCCATGGAACATATGGAATGAACATACTGACTTTATGAGTGAGAGGGACAGCGGATGGATAATGGCTTTTGCCTCTACGCCTCAAGAGGCCATGGACTTGACTATAACGGCTTTCAGAATAACTGAGGACGAGAGAGTGTTCTTACCAATGATGATCGGAATGGACGGTTTCATTCTATCTCACACTAAGACCAGAGTTTACGTACCTTCGCAAGAAGAAGTTGACTCATATCTTCCTCCAAGAAGACAGCCTTACGTGTTAGACCCAGAAGACTCAATAGCTATGGGTAACATGTTCTCGCCAGAGGATTACATGAAGCTTCGAGAGTCGATACATAGAGCTCAGATTGCCTCTAAGGAAGTCATTGTAGAAGCTGGGAAGGAATACATGAAGAGGGTAGTACCTATAGGGTCTTACTCGACGCTAAACGAGAGTTACAAATTAGAAGACGCTGACTACGCTGTAGTAATTATGGGAGCTTGGTCTTTAGACGCGATGCAAGCTGTAGACGAGTTGAGAAAGGAAGGGCTTAAGGTAGGGGTTTACAGAGTAAGGTTTGTAAGACCTTGGGCTGAAGAAGAGGTGGTTAAGGCACTTAGTGATAAGAGCGTGTTAGTCCTTGACAGATCCGTTAGCTTTGGTAGGGGAGGGCAGTTGTACACTGAGGTAAAAGCTTCGTTACCGGATACTGATATAAAGGGTGTAATAACCGGGTTAGGAGGGGTTTCAATAGGAAAGAACGAGATGAAGGTGATAATCCGTAAGTTCGTGGAGAAACCGCAAGGTATAGAGTGGTTCTATCCTGAGGAGGCGAGAAAAATTGAGCTTAGGAGTCCGAGATATATTAAATAGGCACAAACTTATGCCTGGGACATCGGCGTGTCCAGGCTGTCCTGAGAACATAGCGATGAGGATCATAAGCACAGCATTAGGAGAAAACGCCGTGATTATAGTGGTTGCAGGTTGTTCCTCTGTGATTCAGGGCATGGGACCCAACTCAGCCTATAATTATCCCGTTCTAAACGTTGCCTTTGCTGCAGGTCCCGCAGCAGCTTCAGGTATTGCAGCAGCAATGAGGACTAGGGGAAAGAATGTCAAGGCAGTTGTATGGGCTGGGGATGGCGGTACTGCAGATATAGGGATGGCGTCTCTAAGCGGGGCTGCAGAGAGGAATGAGGACATTCTATATATATGTGTAGACAATGAGGCTTACATGAATACCGGTGGGCAGAGGAGCGGTTCGACGCCAATAGGAGCTTCGACAACTACCACACCTATGGGTAAACGGCACAATAAAAAGAACATACCGTTTATTATGATGGCACATCGAGTACCTTACGTAGCGACTGCGAGCGTAGGATATCCCCACGACTTAATGGAGAAGATAAGGAAGGCTAAGGAGATCCGCGGTTTCTCCTGCGTGCAAGTTTTATGCCCTGATCCTTACGGATGGATGTTTGAACCTTCAAAGACCGCTGAAGTAGCAAAGCTCGCCGTACAAACCTGCTATTGGCCGCTATTCGAATGTGAGAACGGTATATTGAAGATCTCCGACGAATGCTTACATTGCCTAGATAAGAGGACTAGAAAACCTATACAGGAGTTCTTGAAAATACAAGGTAGATTTAAACATGCAGACCAACAGAAGATAAGAGAGCTCGAAGAATATGTAAACGAGATGTGGGAAAAGCTCAAGCTGATGTATAAAGGGAACCTGAAGTTATAGCAGCATTATGCCTACTCTTTTTTAATATGATTATTCCTTACAGCACTCCTAAATTTTTTCCTAAGTTGTTGCCTATAACCGATTGAAAGCCTCGACCTTTATGGCAAGAGGAATTCAGTTGTTAAAGTTAAGCACTATGAATAAAGTCTGCCTTGGATAAGAGTTTTTCACCAAACTCATAAATCACCGTCAACTTTCATTAAAAACTAATTATCCTTAAGAATGGGTCTGCTTTTTTCCCAACACCTCACCTCTATGCATTATAATCTCTACTTCTCGGCCTTTCGAAGAGATAATAGATCTTGTCCCTTACGAATATCCAGAACTTTATTAGGGAAACCATCACAAGTAATAAGAATGCAATGGGTATGAGACCTATGTTAAGGAGAAATGATGTCGAATCATTAATAAGAGTAAATGGTAAGAATAGTATTGCTAGTTTCTCAAGGCTAAGCAATCTTAGAGATGCGAAAATTAGGAATAGTAAGGCACGTGCAGTAACTTTATTTAATGTTACTTTCAGATCCATAACCTTAAATACTCGTTACAGATAAAAACTTTTCCCTAAATTATTTCGTATTTTTAAGTTTAAATTGATATATTTGAGAATTCGGTTAAGTAAACGTTCGGTTTTGATCAAATAGCTGTTAAGAGCTATCAGTTTTAAATTCCTTATTTAAATATACCGATTTAGATATCTCAATACTAGATAGAATAAGCTCACGGGGTTAAGCCAACTAACATTTAAAAATAGGCTAATTCTCAACTGACCTTCTAATTTTCGACCAAACCGCTGGAGGCAAGAATAATAACTAAAAACTTTGAATTGAACACGTAAAGACATTTCAATAATGACGAGTATCGTAAACTGTTTACATAATGTTTAACCACGCTTAAACTTTTTATCCAAAAGTTATATGCATAGAAAATACACAAAATTTTAATGAAAAATTTAATTAAGAGTTTAATTTTACCTTGTGTCTTAAAAAGATCGATTTATCATTTTACGCTATTGAATTAAAAAGTGATAAAGATAGTTCATATTGATTCACATCGATTATTTACTGTAATCATAAGGTACTATCCAATTATGTTTAATTAATTCTTGTAATAAAAAATTATTAATAAAATGTATAATATACAAGATCTTGTTATATCCCCTTCCGAGATGAACAGTCTTCACGTCGTATTTCTTAGCGTAAAACTTTCCGAATCTTTTTATGTCTCTTTTTATTACGATCAGAGCGTAGTCAAGGATTCCGTCCTTATATTCACTACCGGGGTTTACGACTTTCGTGTTCCCTACTTTATCAACACCAAAAGAACACAGGGATTGTTTATTTCACGTACACGGGAAAAACGAGAAACAGATGTTAAAACTATTCGAAGAAGTAATAAGCAAGTTAAAGGAGGAGAAAATTTCTCACAATAACGAATTACCTTAAAGGCCTTATTTTCACGATATTCAACGACTGAGCAACACTCCCTGAAACAGGGTCTGTGATCTGCTCACTTATCAAACTGTTAACATCGAAGCCGTGACCGTAAGCAATTCTTTCCCCTTTTGAGTGCCTGCCGAAACCAAAATAAGTAAACACAGTATCGTCCCTTATGCCATCACTTACTTTCACCTTACACCTAACCCTTTGCCCTGTAGTTAAGGATATCACCTCTACTTCATCTCCATCTCTAATTCCTAGCTGTAGGGCTTTGTTCTTACTTATCATTACTGGATTATCGGGAGCTAGTTTAATAAGCGTTGGAATGTCAAAAGTTATACTATCCTGCGTGTGGTATAATGTATGACCAGTAGTTAAGAAGAACTCATCAGTAGCTCTAGGCATAATATTCTTTTCAATATAGGTGGGTATAGGATAATAACCATATTTCCTGAGAGTCTCAGAGAAGATCTCGATTTTACCTGAAGGCGTTCTCAACGGTTTTTTGTAAGGATAAACCTCGTATATCTCTTCTGGAATCCTCACACATCCTTTTTCACTCAACTCCTTCCGATCCACGTTTAACTGTTTTAGAATCATCTCCTCTAGATCCTCAAAAGTTGCATTTGACAAGCCTAATCTGTGTTCTAATTCGAGTAGAATCCACCATAGTGGTTTAGTGTCATATAAAGGATCTACTGTCTTTTGATGGATATCGATCCAATTATCTAAAGTCCAACCTACCGGTAAAGGCAATTCATCCCGCTCAAAATACGTTGACTCCGCCAATACTACATCCGCGTATTCAGTAACGTCAGATGGCATTACATCGACAACGACTAAAAAGTCCACAGCTTTTAACGCTCTCCTTACGAACTCCGAGTTGGGATCTCTACCGTCTAGGTTGGTTCCGACTACCATTAGTGCTTTAATAGGATAAGGACTACCAGTAAGAATTGCCCTATACACTTCCTGAAACGCCGCATAAGTTAGTGGGTACCTGATCCTATCTATTCTAGGAGCTTTAACGTTACTCTTCTCGTAAACCTTGACCTCGGCTTTCTTAGCTATAATTAATCCCCCCTTCTTATCGATATTACCAATCATAGCATTAATTGTAAAAGCCGCCATCCACGTATAAGTCGAGTCATTAGAGAATGAGGTGTGCCAACCGTCGTCTATAGCTGCAGCAGGTCTATTTAACCATAGATTTTCTGCCACATACTTAACGTCGTCATAACTCACTCCAGTAATCTGCTGAAGCCTCGGATACACTTTCTCACCTTCCCTTTCAAGTAAGGAGAATACTGTAACTGCCTTTTTCCCATTTATCACTTTTTCGTCGAGAAGTCTCTCGGAGTAAACACCAGTAGAAGTCAGATCGTCTTCATATACTAACAAGGACGCGTTAGTGTACTTTAACAAAAAGTCCTTATCATACATATCGTTTTTAATCATGTAATATATTACACTTAGTAAAAAAGCTGTATCAGTTCCGGGTCTGATGGGTATCCACCTCTCAGCATACCTTTCTACTATAGCGGACTTTCTGGGATCTAATACAGCTATTCTTAACCCTTTCTTCCTACCTTCGTCTATTCTTCTAACAATGTCCGGTACTATACCTTCCAACGGATTTCTTCCGATAAAGACTATGAACTTGGCGTTATGGTAATCGGGGTCTACACTCCTAGGTCCTTCGGTGCCGAGTACTAATTCTGAAGCTACAGTTCTTGGGCCATGACATACGGATTCATGTCCGATTAAATTAGGAGTCCCATAAAGAGCTGCAAATCTTTCTAAGAGTTCTTTCCCATAATCATGAAAAGTTATAGCAAGATATTCAGGATGATCTTCATCTAATAATTCCTTCAGATACTTAACCACGATATCCAGTGCCTTATCCCATGTTGTTGGGACTAAGGTGTCACCTTGTCTTATCAAAGGTGATTTAAGCCTATCAGGATGCGTTAGAAGGAAAGGTCCAGCGGCACCCCTACCACAAATTCCAGGCTGTGGATGATTTTTGTTTGGGGCAACTCTCACTGTCTTTCCTTCAATTGATGTTATAATTCCGCAAGCGTTCTTACACATGTAGCATCTTGCAAACGGCATGCAATTATGATTCAATTCTATATTTTTAAGATTACCGAACTTGAAGGGTTGATCAGGGAAGTGGAGGAAATATCCTTTAGCTCTATGAAGAGACTCATCGATGAGGGAGAAAAATAAACCATCTTCAATTCCATATCGTGGGATAGAGAAGATTATGTGTTTTTAAACACTTACATAGAAGGATCACAAAAGACAAACGATGGTTATCTTGTGAGGGTTAAGGTACCCTCTGTAGGTTATTCGGAGATAAAGATTATTATTGCAAACCCAGTAAAAGTGGATGGACTTACGATGGAAAACGAATACCTTAGAGTGGTCTTAGACGAAAAAGGTAAAGTTGTCTCGCTTTATGACAAAGAGAGGTACTGAAAGCATCTTCTAATAGACTCGTGATCTACGAAAATATACCGGGTTGGGCTGACGCATGGGATATTGAACCTTCTTATAAAGATACACAATTCGAACTTAATGCCGAGAAATATAAAGTCAGGGAAAAGGGGCCCTTAAGAGCGTGTATAAGATTTTATTATACTTTCAGAAACTCCACAGTAACGCAAGATACTTGCCTATACGCAAAAAGCAGGAGAGTGGACTTTAAGACTACTGTTCAAATGCTTGATAGGGAGTTATTACTGAAATCATGGTTCTTCTTCGATTTAAACGTATCAGAGGCCACCTTCGAAATACCTTATGGGATACTAAAGAGACCCACAATTAAAAACATCAGCTGAGAGAGAGCAAAGTTCGAAGTTCCCCTCATGAAGTGGTTAGACCTATCTGAGGACGACTACGGTGGAGCCATTTTAAACGACGGAAAATACGGTACAGCGGTAGAAGGTGCTAATGTGGGAATTTCATTAGCTAAGACTTCTATTTACCATGGCTACGCTACCGACACTGAAATCAACACTTTTATTTACTCTGTCTATCCTCATAAGGGAGATTGGAAAGAAGCTAAGGTATATCAGAGAGCTTACGAACTTAATTATCCATTGAGGGCTGTAAAAGGTAAAGGTGGTGAAAAGAGCTTTATTAAGGTTAGTCCAGATAACCTGATATTAGAGGCAATGAAGAAATCTGAGGACGGTAAAGGTTTTGTGTTGAGGCTTCATAACGTACTAAATAAAAGAGGAAAAGGAGAGGTGAGTTTGTGGTTTAAACCCAGAGAAGCTCAGCTTGTCAATATACTCGAAAATAATATCCTGGAAGACATCAGAGTTGAAGGAGAGAAGCTGAAATTTGATTACCGTAACTATCAAATAGTAAGCGTTAAAGTGACGTGAATTCTAGACAGTATTTAATTTCCATTTACAGTTCTTCTACCTTTTTATCGACGTTTACCCACCTTGAAAGGACGAGAGTTTCCTTCCAGATATCGTTCCCACCAGCAATTTGAGACTACATTTGATAGCTGTCGAGAGGTTCAGAGAACCCTCCTATTTTGAGAGAACTTTCACGCATTACGTTCTAGCCCCTTAAGAGGAATGACATATTTTTTAGCCCGTCCTACAGTCCCATTAAGCCCTAGTTTAGTTGGAGGAGAGCGTCGCTAATATTACTGTTAATTTTTAGGAAAAGAAGTATTTAAATATAAGGTGTTAGCTATTACCGCTGGCAAGGCTTTATATCTCCATTTTCATAATAACGCCTATGTTCATGCCTAGATAATGATATTGATGAATGATTTCTCGATAAAATAACTTAGTTTGCTTACTAGTTATAAAGATTTCTCTTCATTTTACAATATAAATTTTTATTAAAAAATTAATTTTCACTTTTATGAAATCTTATCTATTTAATAGGTCTTAATAAGGTATATAATATGATTATTATAAGTTTAAGTTAAGCTGTAGTATTTATATAAAATAGTTTTTTTAAAATAAAAAGTGGTATATCTTATGAACTCTGAAAGAACTGAGAAATTTGATTGTGAAAAATTTATTGAGAAATATATGAAAGTGTGGAATGACTATAGTATTGATAACATATTAGCACTTTATTCAGACGATATTATTTATATTCATCCCGGAGAAGAACCGAAGATAATTAAGGGAAAAGATAATTTCAGAAAATATTTGGAGAAGTTATTTGCTACATATCCTTATCATAAACTGTTTCTGGTATCATATGCATGCAACAATAAGACTATAATGATAGAGTGGAAAGTTACTTCAGTCTTTTCCGGCCAAAGATACAATATAACGAACGATGGTACTAAAGTCGATTCCGAAGGAGTTGATGTGTTAGAACTTGGAGAGATAATTTAATAAGAATGACGAGAACTTACTACGATATCTGTTCAATAAAAGAACAGCTTATTAAAAGAGGTGGATAACACGAAGAAAGAAGTAATGATAACATCAGTTATAGGTTCAGCTGCGTCCTTAGAAGGTGCTATGATAACGGCAGCTATCCCGTACATTTCCTCTCAACTGAGCGTAAGTTATCTTGACTCTTCGCTATTCCTTACGCTTTTCGCCGTCATTTCTTCCCTCCTTTTCGTCCCGTTCTACCTTGTTGGGGAAAAGAGGGGAATTAAGAAATTACTTTTTTTGGGTGCACTCATCTTTTCCCTATCCGGTATAGCAATCCTCATAACGAACTCCTTCACCATGGCCCTTGTTCTAAGGTCTTTACAAGGTCTAGGTGCGTCCATGATGTACCCAGCACAACTTGCATATGCTTCCTCTTACAAAGGAAGTGAAGGTAGGAACATAGGTTTCAATTACTCCATGTTAGCCTTAGCTTACATTATCGGAGTCCCATTAGGCTATGCTCTCGGCAAGATCGATTGGAAGTATTTGTTCCTCCTACCGTCTTTAATGGTATTTACATCACTCTTTTTAACGCCACATCTGTCAGACCTCAAAGGGAATTTCGGAAACCCAAGGTCAGCAGTAGGGACTATGCTACTATTCAATGGAGTCTTAATATCAATCTATTCTTTTTACATAGGAATAGTAACAGCTTTAGCCGGCTTGTATTCCCTAAGTAAATGGAGCTTAGAAAAGAGGTTTCTCAAACCATTAGTTGCAGGTTTCTTACACTCCCTCTCTAGATATGCAGTTGTGGAATTTCTAGTCTTGAGCTACACTCAACTTTTCCACGTAGAACCTCTTCTCGCTATAATATTAGTATTACTCTTCCCATTACCAATGGCGCTTATATCGGCGCCGCTGGGAAAAGTAATTGGAGAAAGAAGTAGGACTATTGCGATATTGGGTTTCTCGATAATGTTACTAAGTTGGTTATTGCTCTTTAACAAAGTGATTGGAACGGTAATATTAGGTATAGGGACTGGAATAGCTACAGTGTCTAACACTGTCTACACTATGCAAAACTTAGGTCTAAAAGATAGGGTGGTAGGGTCTGCGATTAAGTCTCTTGAAGGTGTTGTGGGGATTTCAGTGGGACCTACAATTGCGATAGCGCTATTTAATTTTAAAATAGGTGTTGAGCTGGCTGTATTCATTCTTAACGCAGTTGCCATACTGTTATTGCTAGTGTAAGATTCTTCAGTTATTATTTCCGCTACCTTTTCCCAACCCTTCTCCTTTGAGAAAAATTTTACCAAGGAAGATGAGTCAATGACTCTCACGGTCTTCCCTCACAGATTCTACAGAGAAGCCTTCTTCACTAGGTTTAACGTCCTTTAGGTCTTCAACCCATTTATTTACGTACTCTTTAAGCCTTAACCTTTATATAAAGTTCCTCCAAAAATTTTCTTACTTCTTGGTCAATATCTATACCTTGCTTTTCTAATTCCTCCTTTATCTCCTTCCTTATCCTTATACTAATGACCGTTGACATATATGTCTACTTCCCGTAGACATTAATAAAAATTATCATAAAAGTTTTACGCGTCCTTGTTATACTTAAATTAAGATTTCAGCTCCTTCCTTGTTTCAGCCTAACACGTAAGGTGTCTAGAGTATATCCATAGTATCGTCATTATGTTATTTATATTCGTTTAACGAGTTATAATCCCGTATAACTAGCTATGTAACCATTGCAACGCTTTTTTGAAAAATGTTTAAGGTCAAAAGGCTCAGTGTGTAGATACCTCAATTTCTTCGCCGATAGATACTCCACCAGGTCTTGTAAAGGCTGTCGCTAGCTGATATTTTTATTAGAATAAATCTAAAAAACTAAAACTTGTTTTTATTTTAACCACTTGAAGCTAAATTTAATGCCTTTAATATTCCTAAATTCCTTTTGCCAAACCTTATTTATGTAATTAATGTGTTAAAACCTTAAACAATTTTCTCAATTGCTCAGCTCTTCCTTAATTAAGTTTTGAATGACAATTGTGAATTTTTATTTATGGTGGAAATTTTATCGATACTATTTTACCTAAACGATTTTTAATTTTCTTAAGTCCTTCATAAATATTTTATATTCTAAGATTATTAATTAATACGTAAAGTATTAAAAAAGAGAATTCCAATATGGCTAGTGATGAAAGTAAATATTACTACTCTAAGGAGGAAATATTTTCTATCTTTTTTAGCTGTAATTTTACTTGTAACGCCACTGTTATCAACCGCAGACAATGGTGGTTCTGTCTACTATATCTATAACAATTCTCCACAATATTCAATACTACCAGATTCAATATATGTTCAACCGTTACCACAGAATTACACACTCCCTATCGCAATCTTGTTAAACTTCACTAATTATCAGAAATTAACTTCTATTACTAACGAAATCTCTAACCATGAAGCAGGTTACCTATCACCTTCACAGTTTAGAAATGAATTTTATCCTCCTCAGTCGTATAAAGAAGAACTAATAAATTATTTAGAGTCCTACGGAATTAATTTTACCGGCGATTACGGGCTAATTCTCACCTTCCAAGGAACTGTAGGGGAAATAGAGAAAGCGTTTAACACTTACATAAACATATATTACTATCCTCTAAAGAATATCTACTGGTTCGGATTACCGGGAATTGTAAATGTGGGACCCTTCTATTATTTCTCTAATAATGTGACCCCGTCTCTACCTTATAATGTAGGTAAATACATAGTAGGTATTGTAGGCATTGACAGTATAGACCCCAAGGTTTATCCAGTAATTAAAGAGGCTTGGAACTTAGAAATTAATAGTGCAAATTTACAAAACTTATCTCTAGTCTCCAGCGTTTTAGTGACGCCCAAAGCAATAGCGGATTACTTTAATTTCACTGAGGTATATTATAAAGGATACCTTGGACAAGGTACAAAGATAGCAATAGAAGGAGTCCCTGAATCATTTGTCAATGCGGACGACATTTATACCTTCTGGAAAGAATTTTATATAGTACCGAGAACTGGAGGGTTAAACGTAATATACTTAGGGAATGTAGTCACCTCAGGTCCATCCGGAGAAAACGAACTAGATGCAGAGTGGTCTGGTGTGTTTGCCCCGGCATCTGACGTATACATTGTGTTCAGTAACGGATACGTGGGAGGATCAGCCCTAGTCGGTAATTTACTTAACTACTACTATGAATATTACTATATGGTTAACTATATTGACCCTAACGTGATCTCAATCTCTGTATCAGTACCAGAGTCATTTTTAGCCGCTTATTATCCTGCTATGTTATGGATGATACATAATATTATGATTCAAGCAGTTGATGAAGGGATTTCTGTAGTAGCTGCATCAGGAGACTGGGGATTTGAAAGCGATAATCCCCCGCCTAATTTCATTATAGGAGTCTACAATACTATATGGTATCCTGAGAGCGATCCGTATGTCACGTCTGTGGGTGGAATTTTCGTTAATGCTACATCTACCGGTCAAGTGCAATCCATTTCTGGCTGGGATTATAGTACTGGAGGAACTAGTGTAGTATTCCCAGTCCAGAACTTCGAACTAACATCCCTTATACCTTTCACTCCGATTATTCAAAGGACTTATCCCGATATAGCTTTCGTATCAGCTGGCGGATACAATATAGTAGAGTACGGTTTCGGATTACCGTTAATATATCAAGGACAACTGTTTTTGTGGTACGGAACTAGTGGAGCAGCACCTATGACTGCTGCCATGATAGCACTGACTGGAGTTAAACTAGGAGATCTAAACACTATACTCTATCACATATCTTACTCAGGAACTATATTAACACCTAAAGGGATAATTACGGGAATGAAAGCATGGATACCTATAACCTCAGGTAATAATCCGTTGCCAGCTCATTACGGATGGAATTTTGTCACTGGTCCAGGGACTTATAATGCATATGGAATGGTATACGACCTTAGATTGTTTTATACAGTAACTTATTTTCAATAAGTAATTAAGACAAAAAAGATAAATTTTTTCTTTATTATATTTCCTCTACCAATAATTTTTCTGATACAGCTATATACATTATGTGCCCAAATTATTCATTATGACTCTATAAGAGTTCTTCCACATAACTTCTTCCTCATGACCTTCAACAGCCCTAACTAAATCCTTAACTTTTAATATATTCTCAAAGCCTCTAGGAACTTCATGAATCCCCAGGGAGTCCGTTTCTATTGCCACGTGTTCCCAACCGTAAGATTCCCTAATATATTTTATGTTATCTATGATGGAATTTAAATTGCCTTCACTTAAAGTGGAAACTATACAATTACCATCATGTTACTAATCCCTGAATTAATAGCTGGACTTGCGATTCTGCTATTTACATTTTTACTTACTTTCCTTTTAGGAAAGAAGTTTTTAAAGAGAAAAGAGAAATAATGCTTTATGAATGTACAAAAATTAAAAAACGACGTGTTAGAAATAGAAGATGAAATAATAAGAATTAGAAGAAAAATTCATGAATACCCAGAGCTTTCTTACAAAGAATATAACACGGCTAAACTAGTAAGCGAAGTACTCAAAAAACTTGGAATAGAAGTGAGAACTGGTGTAGGCTTACCTACAGCTGTTGTTGGAATACTGAAGACATCAAAACCAGGAAAGGTAGTAGCATTAAGGGCTGATATGGACGCACTACCAGTTGAGGAAATGACGGATTTACCTTTCAAATCCAAAGTTAAAGGAGTGATGCATGCTTGTGGACACGACACTCACGTTGCAATGTTGCTAGGTGCAGCGATGCTATTAGTAAAGAACATTGACATGTTAGCTGGAGAAGTTAGACTCATATTCCAACCTGCTGAGGAGGATGGAGGTTTAGGAGGTGCGAAACCTATGATAGAGGCTGGAGTAATGGACGGTGTAGATTACGTTTTCGGCATTCACATATCATCAAAATACCCTGCAGGGGTTTTCGCCACAAGAAAAGGACCGTTAATGGCGACTCCCGACGCGTTTAAAATAACCGTCCACGGTAAAGGTGGACACGGTTCAGCTCCTCATGAGACAATAGACCCTATTTACATATCGCTATTGATCGCTAATGCGATTTATGGAATAACTGCGAGGCAAATAGACCCTGTTCAACCTTTTGTGATCTCTATAACATCGATTCATTCCGGCACTAAGGATAACATAATTCCGGACGATGCTGTAATGGAGGGGACTGTGAGGAGTCTGGATGAAAACGTTAGAAAGAAGGCTTTAAACTACATGGAAAAAATAGTTGAATCTATTTGCAGTATTTATAATGCAGAATGTAAGGTAGAGTTCATGCAAGATGTATATCCGATTACCGTTAATGACCCTGACGTTACCGAAGAGGTTATGAAAATCCTTAGTGGAATATCTAAAGTTGAGGAAACGGAACCCATTCTAGGTGCAGAGGACTTTTCAAGGTTTTTGCAAAAAGCTAAAGGTACTTACTTCTTCCTAGGGACTAGAAATGAAGAGAAAGGATGCGTATATCCTAACCACAGTTCTAAGTTCTGTGTAGACGAGAGTGTGTTAAAGTTAGGCGCCTTAGCTCATGCGGCTTTAGCTGTAAACTTCACTAATAAAAAATAGATAACTTATAAATGAATAAAAAATGAAAATTTTTAACACTCTGTTTTTGACTTTTTGACTAGAATCCTTTTGGTGCTTCTTGAAGTTTTGCATCATACTTTCCTGCTAGTTTTAGAACTTCTGGTCTTCTCTTAGATACAGCATAAGGTTAGAAATGTCCCCCACCTAGAGGCCATAATAAGCCTAATATTCCAGCAGCTAGAAATGCATAGTTTACTCATGACGGAGAAGATAAAGCACTAAAATACTCTAGATTTTATATATATAGAATTATACATAGTTGTTATAGGCCTTATATAGCGTATGATATCATAACTACTATACCTGACCAGGGTTTGAGAACAAGTTTTCATGTAGACGGTATATCAGCAGTAGGAGTGCTAGTAAATAATGAATTAATAGTCACCCAAAGAAAATCCTTATAAAATACTATTAAAGTCAATTTTTGGGAAGATAAACAATAGAAATGTTATTTATCAGGTTGTGTTTTATAGATCTTTCTTATCCTATTATTGACTCCTACACAGTTGGAAGTAAATTTAGGCTATTCGTCTTCTTAGCTAAGTTACATAATATAACCTAAATTAGTCATCTGGACTAGGAGTGGTATTAGGCTCTATCATCTTGAGATTTTTATAAATAGATAAGATAGAAGTAAACCCACAATGGATATATGAAAATTAAAAGACCTATAGCTGTTCCTATCATCATTGGCTTTCTCCCTATCTTATCTGCTATTCTAGCGAAAAGAACTATGCATGCGGTCTCTACAATATATCCTATTACAACAGCTAATGAAACTACTTTTGAAGGTACCCCTATTACAGTCTCTAGGTAAGAAGATGCAAAGACACCAGTAGCATAAGTAAGAGTTGTTCCTCCTACTATAAATCCTTAACCTAACATTATCTTTATTTTTTAAAAATTCCTATCATAGATGCTGAAAATTGTTCATTCATAAATGAAATTTCTCTTATAATTAATTAAAAATTGTTAAACCTTTTATATTAAATACTGACAATCTATGTTAATCTCCTTATAAAATTCTTAAGGATTATATTTATTAATCTACATTTTATTTATTATGATAAATTGTTAAATAAATCAAGTTATATTAATTAAGAATCTCAAATATTGCTGTAAGATATTAAACACGCGTAGGAACTCTATTTAAAGAATACCTTTTGATCAATAATATTGTAACTGAATGAGTGCACAGTGTGAATTCTTTTTGACTACTGGGAGCGAACGGTATTAATACTTATTTCTTTATCCTTGGAATTAGTATTACTGTTACTAATATAATCATTATAACAATAAAAATTAATGGGATTCCATCTATATTGTATTCAAATGATGATATAACAAAGAATAGAAAGGGATTGTCACGATGATATAAAGTATTAATTGGAATTTGTAACGTATAGTTTTGTTCATTAAAATTCATACCATCATTGTATACAAATTCCAAGTAAATATCGAGCGTTTTAGGTAGTGGATTTCCAAGATAAATTGCGACGGATTCAAAAACTATTTCTTCCGGGTTTACGGTTCCGAGTTGAAGTGTGATTGGCGATATGTAAACCGCAGGATTATTTGAATATAAAAGTAAGTATGAGTCAACAGCAGGTTCTTTCCCTATATTTTTTATTTGTATTAATAAGTATATCGTGTTTGGATTATTAGAGAAATAGATATTATAATTTGCTAATATAAGATTAGCTGTATTTACGTTTATATCACTACATTCTGTAATAATAAAGTTATAGGCTCTAAATTTAACATATACTAGATATTCTTTGCTTTCATTTACCGTATGATATAATTTAAGCAAAAACGAGCTCTTCGCACCTATCTCGCTCACTGTATAATTATACTCTAGATTGTTATCTAGATCTTTAAATGTAATGTTAACGTTATTTATAGTGATGTTTAAATTATTTATTATCTCTAAGTAAGTTACGTTATTTTTAGATATTATATTAAATGATAATCTAGGTGTGTTTAGTACTGGAATACTAAAACTACAAAGATTATAAGTAGTTTGATTATTAGTTAGTAAGATCAGATTTAGTCTTACTAAATTAGTGGTAGAATTAGTTATATTTATAGGTAAGAAAATCTTAATCACTCTACCTGAACTCCAATTTTGTATGAAAAATGAATTTATTGCATTATTGTCTTTGCTTATTAATAACCATGAAGAGTTAAATGGTATTCCTAAGGAATTATTAAGATATAACACTAGATAATTAGGACCAGGTTCCAGATAATACGGATTAGATGACAATAAGTTATAATACTTTAATAGTGGGCTAGACGTGTTGTAAAATATTATAAAATTTAATGTTGTATTGTAGTGTTCTAATGTATCGTATGGGGTATAATAAGTTAAGAATATTGGTAACTTGTATTGGAACTTATGATCAGGTAAAATTAAGATAGGTAAGTTTAATGTGTAATCTGATTGAATGATAGGTATATAAATAGTTTGTCCATCTGCATATAAGTGTACGTTTTTCATTGGACTTTTACCCTCGTTCACTATGGTTATAGGAACATCATTTAAGCCTATATGAATAAAAGAGGTATTAGAGATAACTTTAACTCCTATTTCACCTAAATAGGGTAAGCTGAAGTTTATTGGCGTAACTTGCTGTAGTATAGAACCATTAGACAAGGATAAGAACCAGATTAAAGTGCCTTGAAAATTAAGTTTAGAATCTAAGTAAAAACTACTGTTTATTATAACGCTAAAATTGTATGATATGTAAGTTTGAGAAGATATAGGAAAATAGTTAATTATGTAAGAACCACCGCTCGAATTATATACTCCTTCAGGTAAAGAAATAACTAACTTAAGGGCAAAGGGTTTTGCCTCCAATAATGGAGTCGTAAAGAATATTCTTATATTTATTATTCCACAATCTTGAGTATTCGGAGGGACTACCCATGATGAAAGGAAAATTGATGAAACCGAAGGGGTCATCTCGCTATCAGAAGAATGTGAATTTATAATGCTAAAATTTAGAACTGTTAAAATAACAAGAGTAAGCAATATTATTCTAAAAATGTCAACGTATCTTTCAAAGCTCATACTATTTCTCATAAAAGGTAATTAAAAGCAATTATATTAAGATTTTGTTTACTAATAATAATATCGTATGTGTTAAATTCGACATTTAAGAATAAAAATTATGCTAATAATATATGGATTTGTTCAGCTTACGTTAATCTATTTAGACTGATTAAATTAATCCACTATTAATAATTTCCTTTAATTTCTAATAATTAGAATAGCAAATTAGCCTAAATCAGTTCGATAAATATAGTATAATATATAATTAAAATACTGTTATAAGATGGATATAATTTCCTGGTTTAAAGTATTAGGAATAGGTAACTAGTTAGATATTTAGCAAGATAACTAAGAGAATTTGAAGGATAATATTTCTTTTTTTTAATTAGAATGAAGGAGAAAGATTTTTATATTAATTTTGGTAATACTCATTGCGTAATGATCTTTGAATTATTAGAGATATTTTATATGCTGATAACTCATGAATTTATGTATTGGCCGTTTCATTTTATATTATTTTTTATTATAGCATATACAACAAGAGGATTTCTAGCTAGAAAATATAAACCTTACAAAGAAGGATTAAGTAGGGATCAAGTTAAGGTCAGTGTAATAATCCCAGAGTACAGAGAAGAGTTATCTATACTAGAAAAGACAATAAGAAGTGCAATCTACAATAAGCCGGACGAAATTATAATAACTTGTGATGATAATAGAAAAGAAGAGGAACAATTAATTAAAAAACTGCAACAAGAGTACCCAAGTATCAGAATATCTTATATTGCTCACGGTAAAAGATTAGGAAAAAGAGCTTCTCTAGCTCTGGGATGGTTAGTAGCTACTGGAGATATAATAGTCCAATTAGATAGTGACACTATTATGGCACCTAATACAATTAATGAAATTATAAAACCATTTGCTGATCCGAAAGTGGTTGGTGTACAAGGACATCCACTATTATTTCAAACTGGCAGTAGACTGTCCTACATAATGGGACAAATAATAGAACTATCAAGGGATGTAGTATGCAAAATGTTGGATGGATTCTTGGTTGTAATAGACGGAAAAATTGCTGCGTATAGAAGAGACTTTCTTATCAAAAATGTAAGAAATTTTCTAGTAGAATCATGGGGAAAAAGTAAAATAATATTAGCAGATGATAGGGCGTTAACATTTTTAGCTAATCAACAAGGTTACAAAACAGTATATCAATCTACTGCATATGCTAGATCTGCTGCACAGCCTTCTTTGTTTAAGTTTATTAACCAGCAACTGAGATGGGCTAGAAGTGGTTATTTATATCTTATCAAAGATATAAAAAGTGGATTATTTTTTAAAGCTCCAAGAAGATATAGATTTCAACAGATAACTTATTTGTTAGCGCCAATATCTTTTACAGCAGCCGTAATTCAAACGTTATTAGCTAATGTGCAAGTAGTAAACATATTAGATAACGGCATTCTGCTAAGTACTGGACTATATATTCCTGGCCTTTTACTATCATTTATCATTTTTTCTATAGGGTTAGGTCTTACTTTTGCCGCTTCAATAAAATTATTGAATTTAGATAAAGTAGAAATTAAAAAGTTAAAAATGAAATTTATTGATATTATAATTCTAGGTTTAATTGGATTATTCATATTATATCCCATGACACTATATGCTATGTTAACATATAGAAACGTCACAGATTGGTTAACTAGGTGATATAAAATGGAAGAAAAACCACCTAAAATACTTATAGAATTAAAATCTATAAAAAATAAGCTAAAATATACTTATCGTACTAAAAAATGTAAATTCTGCGGACATAAAAATCCTCCTGATTACATTTATTGTGAAAAATGTTCTAGGCCACTAACTACTGATCAGGAAAAAATTAAGGAATGGTTGATACAAAAATATCTATTACTAACCCTTGAAAAAATAAGTGATTATCCTGATATAGTGGCCACAAGAAGAAAAAGTAAAATAGGTAAAGTGGAGTTTGATTATATCATCGAGTTAGCAGATAATAATAAAATTCTGCTATATATAGTACAAGAGAAGAAAAAGATAGCAGATATAGTAAATGAAGTAATACATTATAACAAGATTAATAAAGAAAAAATAAGGCTAGTATTTCTACTATTATTAGACCAGAGCGGACAAAATAATTCAATAATTCCTAACGTAGACGGTAAAATCATTGAAGATGCCAAAAACTATGACATAGAAATAGAATATTTTGAGATATATTCCTACGGGGAGAATAACCCCCTGGATAGTATAAAATAAGATTGTTAGCCGAGTATTACCTGTGTTAAGCAGTGTAGCTTCAAATACTAAACTACCGTTATCATATATTACGTTTGGATTAAGAACATTAATTTTTATGAAACCAGTCAAAACTAAGGAAAAATTTTGAGAATACGAAATTATACCTTTAGGAGTATTAAACTGAACTGTTAGGAGCAGGGGAACTATTTGTGAAGTGCTAAGAGGCGAATAAGCTATTATATTTATTTTAGTGCTCTCATTAGGGAGCAATTGATCTACTGTGAACTGGTTTTCAGAAATAGACAGCAGATCCGAATTTGTATATATCTTTACTAATAAGTTGGAGATCGTATAGTTTGCATTATTATAAATAGTGAATGTTATATTATTATAGTAATCCTAATATATTACATCATGATTTAGACTCACAAGCAGTTGCTGGTTATTCTCTATTATATTTAACGGGAGCGTAAACGTCTGAAAACTTTCAGTTCCTAAAGATGTATAACTAACCAATATATTAATGGGATATTCCTATGTAATTGTTTCTTATTTTAGCTATCTCATCATCAGATAACGTAGTAACATCGATACCGTTAATATAAACTTTTCCTTTTGTTGGCTTGCTTAGAGTGCCTATGATCATTAACAGAGTGGTTTTACTAGATGCTGATGGTCCTTGGATTGCAACAAAATTTCCCCCATAGATTTTTAATGATACATCTTGGACTGCAATCACTGGCACCTTACCTGGATAAACTTTACCAACCTTATTCAAAACAATAATTTCATTCATTATCACTAAAGAAAATACCTACTTACATTGATAAAAATTTTTAGATGTAGTAATATAATATAATTAAAAATTGATAATAAAATATACTCTTATAGGACAATGATATCTGTCAACTAAATAATTACAATTTTAAAAAAGCACATAAAATATATCATAAACGTTTAAAACTAAATAAAAAACTGATTAAAAATTTGTAATTTGTTTATACGTTATATTTAATTTTTATTTTAACAAAATTTTATTATAAAAAGAATAATATATTAAAGATAAATTAAATAGATATATAATAACTTCTTCTTTCTCTAGCTAATTAGAATCAAATTCACCTTAAGTTCATTATCAGATAGAGATGATCTATTTAATGAAGTATAGTATATTTAAATTTTAACATTTGATGAGCTGATAAAAATATATCAAAGTATGATTATAGTACAAATCTGGAATAGGTCCCTGGTTATAATTATTATTAAGCTCTATCTCTAATATAATTAATATAGTGATTCTCTTTTCATCTACTTTTTCGGATATTATTGTTATTTCCTTAATTACTTGATTAGAACAATCGTAATTCTTAACAAGAGTAAACCAATAACAATTTTTTGTTGCTCAGGAAAATTTCTATGACTAGAAATTCTAATTTTCTTAAAAAATCAGATATTTTCCCTTTCACTATAAAATTTCTAAAGCTAATATCAAATGACATAAAATTCACGGTTTATCTGAAACTGTTGTCAACGGCAACTTTAACGTTCAAAATTTAACTAATAAGTAAAAGTTAATTTTATTTTATAATAAATTATTTACAAGAGGAAAATTTTAAGCCAAACAATTGGATTTCAAACTATTAACTTTATTGCTTAATTTATAACTACGTAAAATCTAAATAATCTAATAATGACCACTATGCTATGCGTGTGAGCTTGGAATGGTTTCCGTTCGTGATAGGAATTTTCGCCTTATCTCTTATCTCATGGATGAACTCAATATTATTTAATAACGTGCTACTTTTCGAAATAGGGAAAGTAATATACTTTCTTGCTATTTTTGCCTTTTTATCGATCCTAATACTATGGGTTAAGGGTTATATCGAGAACAGACAATCTGTACAAGAAGACCTGAAAAACCTTACACGCATAGCACTTTCAGCATTTCTAGGAGTAATCCTTTTCATCTTTGGTGCCTTTTTTACGGTCTATATAGGAGTTAACGCGAACACGGCTTATGTCTTGCTGATCCTATATTTTATAGGTTACTCGGAAGTCTTCGCGGTGAACGTATTCACTGGGTATATATTATTTACTCGGACCTTAAGGCAAGAAGACTTGAACTACACCATTTTAGTTCCTTCTTTAGCTCTCTCTGCTAATGTTTTACTTAGTGCACGTCTTCTCCCACCTCATCTTCCTTACATATCCTTATTCTATACTAAGGTGGTTTATTTCATTATGTTAATAAGTTTTGGAATAGCATTCTTTCAATTTATGTTTTTAGGTTCAATTGCACTAGTTTCTCACTTAACATTTAAAGGATATCCTTCCGTGGTAATGATCCCAGTGGGTGCATCAAGTATCTTAGCAATAAATATTCTTACTTTCCCTTCTTATAATTTCCTAGACTTCTTATATTTCCCTGAAAAAGTATCTATTACACTTGGTATTATTCTGTTCGGATTTGAACTTTGGAATTTAACAGTAGGGTTAATAATAGCAATATCTAGAAGAAATTTGAAACCTAACTTGGCTGTATGGGCTTATATTTTTCCTTTAGCTATCTCCTCATTTTCTGATTTTCTTTTATATCAATTGACCTCTATTACCTTTTTTAAATACTTAGAATTAACACTCTCTATAGTTATAGTTCTATTCTATATATATTCTATGAGAATAACTTTTTTAATAATAAAAAGAAGAGAAAATGCACGTTGATCTAATACCGTTATTTATAAACTCCATTTATATTAATACGATAACAGAGTCATAGAAGTTAAAAGCTTGATTTGCCAATTCGAAATAGATTCTAAGTTTTCAAATTCTGCCTTCCACTATATTCTTAGTAGAATGTGATATGAGATAGCTGAGATAAGAATTATTATACCGCAAATTACCCATAGCAGATGAAATCCAAGAGCTGAAATTACTATTGAAGCCATTATGGGTGCTACTATCCCACTACTTTGCCAGAAAAAGTTAGCGAAACCTGATATGCTTCCTGCGTTCTTATCGTCTATTAACGATACTGCACTAGAATTGGCAGGAGTGATCACAAATCTGACAAACCCCATCAAAGTCACGATCATCCTCACTTGAATCACCGATATGAAGTAGGCTAAGGATATAGTCAACATTCCGTAAATACACTCGAATATAGTAAGTGTACTCTTAACTCCTATATTCCTTATTATGTAACCAGCTATCACTGTGGATGGAATTCCAGCAAAGGCTAACAATGAATAGGCGAAACCAGCGATATATGCATTCAACCCTATGTCGAGAAAATACTTATACGCATACAACGTTATTATCCAATACGACAAGAAGAAGAGAAAGCCGGAAAAACTTACTGTAATTACATCTCTGTTTCTGACAACTGTGAGTATACCACCATTATTCTTAAACTCAACTTTTAAGTCCAACGGTAAATAGGACAGTGCTATTAAAAACGAGACCAATGCGATCAAGTAGTAAGCAAACCTCCATCCGATATTTATGCTAATGAAAGGTAGGATAAGCCCTAACAACACAATAGAAAGGGCCACGCCAAGCTGTAATATCCTATAACAACGGGTAGTTCTCCTCTTGAAAAGGACGCTGACAGTACTTTAATCGTCGTAGGATATATCCAACCAGCACTTAATCCCATGAGAATACTAGCTACATACTCTTCAGATATATTAGTAGATACCCCCGACAATAGAGAGGCAGCACTCAGTCTTACTAGAGAAGCTAAGGCAACAGTCCTTGGATATCTGTTACTAGCAACCCCTGCAGGAACTTGTACTATTACGTAGCCAAGAAAAAATAGGGAGAAGATTAAACTATCCTCTACTGGTGTAGGCTTTAATGAAGAGTACACTGAGACGATGCTCCACGCAATTCTCGAGAAATAGCTGAGGAAAAAGGACGTTGAGGTAATAAAAATAACCAGTAATTTTTTCATATGATTGTGACCGTAACGAGGACTAAAATTAATTACTGAACTTTTTTATTAAATCCCAAAGGGGATCTTATCATAGTTTATCGGCTTTCTTAGTCCTTAGCTTTTCGTTTTAGTCGATATGATAAACACCACAAATTCACATTTTCAGTAAATCTATAGTAACTACTTACTTGATGGGACTCCATAACCACGTAAATCCAAGATCTTAATTTCTCTTTCAAACTCTTCGAGTATTTTACCAGGTGATGGCAAAATGCCCAATTTCTTAGTTACTACACTAGGCAATAAAGTACCTAGCCTACCAATGTCTGCTTCAAAGGTTGAAATTAGGGAGACTCTAGTCTTACTCTCACCAATAGAATCGACTTTAAAACTTATTTTATAAATTAAGTTACCTGCATAAATTACGTAAGTAGGAAGACCTTTATCCGACTTTGGTCCTTCAACTCTCACTGCTAGAGATCTTTTTAAGGTGCTCCCTAAGACGTCCTTTTTAGTAGGTATTGGTAAGAGAAACTTATCATTATTATCTAGACTAGCAAGGTTTAACATTCGCATGAAGAAATCCCTATTTGAAATCATGGAGTAAACAATACTTCTTGGAAGGTTAATGTCTATAACATTCGACTTAGTTAAACTATGTGTCCTCCTGCTCTTAATGTGTTTCTTAAACTCATTTAAGGTTTCAAATGTTGTGTTACAGCATTCGTACATATATTTTATTTATCTAGTGTGTGTTTTTAAAAATTCTCATTAAAAATTATTTAACACATGTACAGTAACATTAGACTAATAAAGATAGGTTCTAAATACTACTAATCAAAAAAATAAATATAGATTTTGCAAAATTGTTTCTTTATATAGAGAACAAGGTAGATGCTAGGGATGATTCGGTAACACCTACCTCGAATTTTAAGGGATATGAAAACATTTTACATTTATTGAACGGATATATTTCATCAAATGTTTAATTCTTAATGAATAGAATTTACATCAATATCTTATAATTTATGTTATTCTTTGCGTAAACATTTACCAAGTTTAACGGTAGATTAGCTTAATAACTGGTCTATCAAGAAATATAATAGACCCATATGGCTAAGAAAGAGAAGAAGACACAAGGTCAATCAGGCCAATCAGGTCAGTCTGGTAGCCAAAAGAAATAATGAGATCACAGATTTAATTATTATCTCAAGGTAAACTTTTTTTATAACTTCAACTTTCGTAAAATCTTTTAGTTAGAAGATTGAAAATCATTCAACTAGATAGCATGAGAACTCTAAAGAGTTTATCATTATTATTAAAAACAATTTCAAATTATTCACAAACTCACGATATTAAACTGAATTAAGTAAAAAGAAGTTTTAAACTAAAGGTATTAAAATGTTTTAGTGCATAACTTGAGTCATAAGATGAATAACTTTCGAAAAAATGTTTTAAAAATTAGCTATTTACTTCTTGGAAGACCTTGTGATGAGGCCTACCTTCAATTATACTCTTTCCGTAATTTACAGTCTCTCTATAAGCTTGACTATCTATGAATTTTCTAAAGGCCTCGAGACTATCCCATTCACTGTATATCAGGTATTCGGAAGGATTATCAACACTCTTCTGACTTCCTCTCCTCCCTGGAAGGGTCGAGGGTTCCCTTCCAGAGGGCTCATCGTTCCCACCATCGATTCGGGTTTACATCTCTCATTTGGTGGGCAGTCGAGTGGCTCAGAGAACCACTCCCATTTGAAGATGGGACTTTCATTGCCGAGCTCTAGTCCCTTGAAGGAGAAGGAAAATGATGATTGCTCCTCCCACAGTCCCATTAAGCCCTCAATCAAGCTGGGGAAGAGCGTCGTTAGCATCACTAAGAGAAATTTTAACAAAGAAGTATTTAAATATAAGGGGGCTATCCATCCCCGCTGGCGAGGCTTTCCATCCCCTTAACCCCCCTTTCTTTATAAAGCCTAGTCTTCCCCTATTTCTTAAACGACCTCGCATTCCAATACCCTTTTGATATAGCTTTACCTATTGAAGGTTGTTCTCTTCTTATATCCCTAATTATTACTTCTACTTTGTCAGGTTTCTCAAACCTAACTCCTAATTCCTTGTATTTCTCTCTAAGTAAGTAGGCTCTATTTCTGTCTAGACCCTTAAATATATTATCAGTTACGTATACCTCGTTATACTTGACCCATTCGAATACATAGTCTTGATAAGCGTACACGTTGGAGTCGACAAGAATCCTGACTCCTTTATATTGCGTAAACTTCGGTTGCGACTCAGTGGGAATCATGACCAAATCTGCATCCTCTGTAGTAGAAGATAACCTAACCTTGACTCCTAGTCTTTTCAATTCCCTTTCGTAATAATGAAGAATTCTACCGAACTCCATCTTTTTATAAGGGTCTCTATACTCGTTCACCTCCCCACCCAGTTTATCGCTTATTTCATAAAGCTCGACCTGGAAACCTCTCAGGGACAAAACTCTTGAAGCCTCAAGTCCTGATAACCCCCCGCCTACTACCCTCACAAGTCCTTCTCCTTTCTCCATAGGAGGTAAAATTTCCCAACCTAATTCTGGGTTTACATCACAACGAACCTCTCTTGTAGAAAGTAACCTACACAGTTGATTACATCTTATACAATACCTAGTGGGCTTCCCCTCTTTTACCTTTACCACCCAATCTGGGTCTGCGAGGATCTGTCTCCCTAAGACCACAGCGTCGGCTATTTCCAATACCTTGTCTGCTTCTTCAACAGTCGTAACAGATCCTACGAGGAATAAGGGTAAGTCCTTAACGTAATCTCTTATTATCCTAGCTTCCTCTAAGTAGCTCGGTCTCTTATAGTAAAAGCTTGAAGACCCGCCAAGTGGTCCATCCCTCCCAGCCGATATATGAACATAATCTAACTTGTCTTTGACCCTGCTTATAACCTTGCCTACAAGATCTGGAGTCAGTCCTAAAGGGTCGAATTCTGTAGCAGATATTCTTAACCCTACTGGAATGCTGACTACCCTTCTAATCTCGGTAAGAATTTCCTCTAGAAAGAGAACACCGTCCCTATACTCGTCGTCTCTCTTGTTTGTTGCTGGGGAGAGGAATTGTGCTATCAAATAACCGTGAGCACCATGCAGTTCAATACCGTCAAACCCACTTTTCTCAGCCCTCTCTGAAGCTTTAACGAAGTCATCTATAACCCTATTTATATCGTCCTTTGTCATTACCTTAACGGGCTCTATCAAAGGAATATCTGAAGGTGCTATAACTTCATTCCCCCATATTAAGTTCCTCCTCGTTTTTCTTCCTACATGAACTAACTGGACGAATATCTTGGAGCCAACATTATGCACTGCCTCTGTCAGCCTTGCGAACTTTGGGATAAGTTCGTCATGATATAAACCTAATTGATTAGGAGAACCTCTAGCGTCCATCTTGTTAACGTAAGTGTACTCTGTAATCATTAGACCTACGCTTCTCCTCCTCACAAAATAAGCGATCATTTCTTCACTAGGATAACCTTCTGGTGTAGCCAGATTTGTTATCATAGGCGCCATTACTACTCTGTTGTTTAAGGTGACATCACGCACTCTCAACGGTTCTAATATCTTCATAGAATGGTTTTAGGCTCATTACAATTAAAGTTGATTCAACATGATTAAGTAAATCTAGTTGCAAATCAAACGATAAATGTGAGAATAAAATCAAAGCGTTTTAAAATGCAGTAACAAATTAAACAGAAATAATTTCTTACCCTTCATGAATGAATAGTATATGTGAAAATATGTCACTTCTAATCATACTTTTTGAACTTAAGCGATAATTATTACACACTTCATTATATATACTATATATAACTATATAGACATTATATAGTAAAATAGAATATGTTGATAATCTATATTCACTATTTTTCCTAAGTAACGCTTAAATTTCATATTTTTAAAATGTTATCCTATGGTCACAATACTGTTCATCACTCCAGATGAGAAATTCCTTTACGACGGTAAGAGAATTAAGGAAGTTAAAAAGGACAAGGATATCCCTGAAAATGCAGAGTTACGTTTTGCAAAACCTATGATAGTTTACGACGTAGAAGGGTTCACCCTATCGGAATTAGTGGACAATTACGGAACGTTGTTACTAGGTACAATGAAGCTAAGGGAGTTAGTCAGCAAATTGGACTGGAGAGATTTCATTCTCTTTGTAGATCACGTAAAGAAGACCATAAGGATTTTCGTTAGGGGAGGAGAGGAGTTTATTATACCTTACGACTCATTGGAGTTTATGAGGTATTTATTGGCGAAGTTCCACTCCGGGATACTGCTAGAGAGTGCTAGTTTTGACGAGATCCAGATGTTCTCTACCTAGACTATCATTTTTTAACCTTATTTGTATAATGACTAGAATGTGATCTGTCCGCCGATAACCTATCGCGGGAGAGTAGTTAAGGAGGACGGCATTGACCCTTTTAAACACCCTTCTGTCATAGAATGGCATAACTACTTGTTCACAAAGTGGAGGTCGAAAAAGAGAGTAGCTTTACTCCTACCATGTACCGAGAAAAAACCTTACCATAATTCCCCTACGCATATAATAGCTGAGAGTATAGTCAAGGACAAAGTACAGTTGTACAGTGTTTCGGAACCCATGCTTTTAGTACCCAGGGAATTTGAAGACTGTTACCCATTTAGTGATTATGATTACCCTCCTTCGAAGATGACTAGAGAGGAGAGGGAAGAATTCGTTCGACTGTTGACTACTGCATTAAAAGTATTAGAGTCCTACCACCAACATATAATAGCAGTTTTGCCCAAACACCACTTTAGCGTTTTAAGTGAAGCGTCTAAATTATCTGGAGTTAAGATCGAACTACTGCCTTACGGAAGACTAGCTTTCAGAAGTATAAAGGAGGCGTCTCTAAAAGCTCTTAAACTATCTGAGGGATTATGACTAGAGGAATAGTTAGGCTACTCAGTTTAGTTTTATTATAATACCAGTGAATTTAACACTCAGTCGTATACTTCTACGGTTGAGACGTCGTCGTACTATATAGAGGTTTTAAAATAATACTAAGCTATTTGGTTTTATAATACCTTCAGTAGTACTTTATAACCTGGTATTACTATTATTTCTCTTAATGAAAGTAATACTGGGCATGCCTGACGATAGAATCCCTATCTGGAAATTAGGCTCACCAATTATGATTAACCAGTTACGGACAATTGAGAGGACTTGGAAGAATGAAACTTGGGTCGACAGCGGTGGATATCAAATAATGAAGAAGGGGATCAAAATTGACGTGAAAGAAGTAATCAACAAGTATAAACAAGTAAAAGGAGACTACTTTATATCTCTTGACATCCCTACACCAGTTTGTTCACCGCCTGCGAAGGAGACCTTCGACTATTACCTTAAACTTTACGAGGCTGAACTTGATGTGATCCCCGTTATTCACGCTTATCCTTTCGATTATATTGACAAAGCCTTAGACTTTTACAGTTCCCATCCCCCGAAGCTAATCGCCTATGGTGGTGTAGTTCCACCCCTCCTCCATAGGGGAATTGGTAGGACTACAGTAATAGCAATTTACCATTACCTTAGGAATAAGATAAAGAACTTACACGTTATGGGAGCCGGATCACCCTTTATGAGGAGAGTGTTCTATAACGCAGACAGTGTAGATACGTCGACTTATAGGGTAAAAGGGGCTATGGGAATGATACTAATCCCCGGAAAAGGGGAAAAGTACGTGGGAAGTAGGAAAATAAAGTGGCACGTAAGGAGTGCTAACAACGAGGAAATAGAAAGTTTGTTAGTATTTCTAGAGCAAACCCATTTCCCGTTTGATATAAACTTGGACAACTGGATAAACAGAACTCTGATAAACGCGTGGGTTATTCTCAAGTCCGAATATACGGGGAGTAGACCAGAAATAAGAAAGAGCGAAGAAATAGGAAAGCTCAGTGCAAACGACATAAGGGAGATGGACGTTTGTGGAAAGCTTAAATTATCCTCAGCTTCTCAGACCAACATGTCGTAATATTAATTAAAAACCTACTCGAGATAGTAGAAATAATGTCTAAAAGTGAGGCCGACATTCAATTAGAGTTACTGAGGTTGGGAATTGAAGTAAGTAAGTTCAAGGGAAAAATAAAGAACATTATGCCCAATTATACTCCTAAGGAATCACTGGGAGACAGTAAAGAGAGTTTACAGCTTATAGATGACAAGATAAAGAGGGTGGACGTATTCTCTCCTAGTGGTTCAGATTACTCGGTTGCTTCAATTGACACTTCTAGTAAAATTCTTAGGACTACTTTCCTAGATCTGGTCGTTGTAGGAGGTGCCTTTTACTCCACGGAAAGGGACAAGATAGTCTTTCCATTCGACACGGGCGGGAGATATTTAGGTATCGCATCTTACCTTGAGCTTATTAGGACACTGAAGAACTCCCTACATTCTCCAAGTTTAGCTTTTCATAATGTAGTAGGTTACGAGTTTGCACTAGATGAAGTCAACGTGGAGACAAAAGAAGGGGTTAAGAGGGAAAGCTTGTACCACTTGGACGACGTTGCAGATGAATTGAGGCTTGAGGCTGAGAACATACTCATACGGCAAGTCAGTAAAGAGAAATTACTAGTCATAGACGGTCCCCTTTTCCCGACTCCTATAGAGTTGAGCTATTCATTCCAGTTCGGAGTACCAGAAGAAAAGGACAAGATCAAGCACTGGGGGAGAATAACCCACAGATGGGCATATGCAACACTAATTAAAGAAAGACTGGACTTGATAAAGGGGAAAGACGTAGTAGGAGTAGTCAAGAGGTTGGAAAATTCTAGAAAGTTAAGGAGGATTCCTTGCATAACAAAATTAATAGGATCTACCGGTGTCCCTGACTTATCTGACGCAGAAATACTAGAACTCATCTCAGAAACGCACTGCAGTTCCGTAATAGGTCTCTGCCTTATAGGACCTTTAGAGATAAAGAGCGAAATTGACGTCAAGAGAGAAGATATCGACCAAGTAGTACTTGCATCAAAAGACCTACCTACCAGATACGCGTATTATGCTATTCTCAAAATACCTGGTGAAGTGCAGAGCTTTTTCAGAGTTGAAAGCACGAGTCAAACGGTTTTAGATAATTCAATAGGAGTGATATTTAGTAGCATTACAAGCGATATATTACCAACATACATCTCGATAGTAGATAACTACTCAAAAAGAGTGACGAAAGGTCTATTCTACATATCATTTAACGTGTTAAAGGACTTTATAACTGTCCTACACGACTCTAAGCTTGAAGCTATAAGCATAAGTAAAGAACTCTCTAGTGGTCTAGCTTGAGAATAAAGGACGCTATAAACAGAGTACTATGGAGCGAGAAGGAAAAGTCGAAGTTCGTCCTAGTAATAAGGGATAGGGCTAAAGGAAGTTCTGAAATACCTTTTGAAAGAATAGAGAGGGTTGACAACACATACATTTACCTAAGGGACACTGAGGACGTCATACCATTACACAGGGTTATAGAGATCAGAAAGGAGGGTAAGCTTTACTGGAGTAGATACGCTCACATAAAATAACTTTTACCCCAACGTCGCGATATGTCCTCTAGATATCTTAACCTTTCATTCAGGCTAGGATGAGTGGAAAAGAATTTCTCCCTCTCCTTACTTCCGAGCAGGCTTTGTTTAATGAAGAACAGCTGAAATTCGGGAAAATATTTAAGCATCGACGTCGGTAGAGTATTGGAGAGATACGCGATTTTAATTAAAGCATATGATAAGTACTCCGATATCCACTGGGTTGTACTTGCAGCGGTGATATCAGCTTTTTTCTCTAAATATCTATGAAGATAGAACATACTTATTATACCTAAAGCGAGTGCAAATAGCCCTAAGGGAAGCATATAAAATGATAGTAAAGCGTACACAATGTTAATTGCTAGGATGTAAAACCACTGGATCTCCGTATCTTTGTTCTTTATATGTGCGAACTCATGAGCTAGAACGGCAACAAGTTCTTTATCATTTAAACCCTCAATTAAAGGTTTAGTCAATGCTACGGCGTTGAAGAACACGTTTCCAAAAGCCAGAGCGTTCAGATAACTTGACTGAATTTCGTAAACCTTTACGCGTTTAACACCTAAGAGAGCGGCTGAATAGCTTGCTAACCTTAACAAGTTTTCATCCTTTACCTCTTTAATTCTGAGTGCCGATATCATTATATAGGGAGATAGCAGATACCATATTAAAAATGCTAAAACTAGTTCAGCGAGAGTATTAACAACTGTTGAAGGAACTATCAACGATATCAGCGTTTCAGTCAGTAGGATAACCATGAAAGACATAAAGTAATATTTCCACCACCACATACTTACTCAATTCTATTTGACAGTTTTATTCTTATTTCAAAGAGTTAGAAACTTCATAACACTTTTTTATTTTTAATGATTACAACTAGCTTTTATGACATGTCATATATTCTACGGATATAAGGACTTAAGTGATTTAATCGAGAAGTATAAAATACTTGATGATGAAGGCTTAGAGAATATCAAAAAGAAAGTATCGTGGGAGTTGAATTTCAGACTTGAAAGAGCGTATGAAGACTTAATAAGGAAGCTTTACTTTACGATATTTGAGGTAGCATCAGTTTACAGAGAATTAGCGTTCAGAAATGCTAATCCTTCCTACATCTTACCGTCTGTAATACCTTCATTAAACACGACCTTAGAGTTAACTGTTGTAGATGGAGTAATCAGGCTAAAAGGGCCTTTACTGTTCGATATTAGAGTATCGGACGTGATCAGACGGTTCGCTGGTTTCGAATTGGAAAATGTCTCAAGAAACTCGATTTCCATTGATTTATCACGGTATACAGGTGTAAAGAACTTCTTCCTCGACGCAAAAATGGAAGTGAGCAGTGGCAATTTACATACAGAAGTAAACATAAAACTGCCATTGGAAAATAAAGGCTTTAACAGAGAGATAAGTGCGGACGAACTGAATAAAGTACTGGTAGTCACAGCTAGGGAGACAAATCAAAAAGCCATTGGTATTCATCAACAACTCACCGACATATCCCAATCCCTCATTGAAAGTATTCTAGAGCCGATCCTATATGACGTCAGAGAGGAGTTCATAAAGAGAGAGGGAGTGAGTGAACTGATTTATGTGCCTTATGCTAGACCTTTTATTCTTTCAGCCTCTTTTTCCGCTCTCAATAACGAGGAAGAAGCTCAACTGTTCTCAGAGAAATGTAGGATGACAATACATAAATTGAAGAAGCTCGGTGATAGAGACCTAGGTGATGGATTAAAGTTAACTAAGGAGGGCAGAGTACTGAGGAACAACACGGAGGTAAAGGAACCCTCTACGTTATCGTTCGCTGTCCTGAAGGCTTTGATTTCCAAGGCTAAGAATGCTATAATAATCATTGAATACCCGGAGGAGTATCAAACCGAGGAGAAAAAGGCAGAAATTCTTGATGAAATAAAGAAGATATCTGAAACAGGAAATAGAGTGTATATAATTACAGCTGATAAAATGTTCACTAATTGTTGATATAGAATTAGAGTATTTTTAATAACTCCAGTAAAATAAATAAAATTTAGTCTTAATAATCTACTAGAATTAAATATAATTTTCAACAATCTCTATTGATAAAACACTAAGTATCAAATATTATCTCCATGATTAATAATATTAATATTATGAGCTGGAGAAATGACGACACTAAGTTCGTTAGAGAGATAAACGAAAGACTAACACAACTTTTTGTGAGCTATAATAAGACCTTATCCTCTACTGGAATTTTGTTAGGCAGGCTTTACAGTAGTATAGTTTTTATGCAGTATCCCGAGTTTTCGGGAAGCATCGAAACTCTGGTTAAACTTTATCACACAATAGAGAATATAAAGGAGGAGATATTAAAGATAAAGCAACAATATGAAAAATTAGAGAATGAAATAGAAATGATCGTATATTCAGTAAAGAACACACTTAAAATAGAGGATATAGGTAATGTTTTCCCTATATATTCCTCACTAAAGAGTTTAATGAAGATAATCAAACATATGATCGACGAAGCTATTTCAGTAACCGAAACCGTAAATAACATAGATACCTTAAAGAGAAGAGTAATTATAGTGAACCAGCTTACCACTTCTGATGAAATATCTGTCTATAGATTTGGATTAAAACTCTTAAGGGAGATCTCAGACTTTAGAAAGTTTCAGAAGTTAGTAGAAACACTTTATTACTCCCTCGTATCTTCTTCAGGTCTTGATGACGAGACTAAGAGACAGATAGCGAGTGATTACATTAAGACTTTAAGGTCAAGCCTTGAATATATTGATAGCACCGAAAAGGAAGTGGAAAAAACAACAAAAATAGTAGAGACTTTTACTCTTGATATAAAAGGAAGTAGATTTGAAGAATTATTATTAAGCCTAGTGAATGAGTACAAAACATCATTTAACTCACTTATAAAGACCGTAAAAGATACTTTAAATGAGGTTAACAGAATGGGATTTGATTTAGGAATAGTGAGAAATTAACGTCAAGTAATGAGAGTTAAAGTTGGTTAAAAACATCTATTAGCTCTACATAAACTCTTAAAACAGGATAAAAATTCTTTAACTTTGTTTACTTTAATTATTTTAAATAGGAAATTTGGATAGAGATAATAGAATTTTTATATTAAAAAACAAAAAATTATGCGAGGATCCCCCTAGAAATTATCAGCTTCATTATGTTCATTGCACCCTCTGCGCCAACTAGGTAACTTACAATACCCCTAAAGCCAGCTTCTATTAAAGCATCTTTACTATACCCATATCCGCCCATCCACATCATCACGGATTTAGCTATATCTAGGGCCACTTGTGGAGCCGATAACTTAGCCATGGCAACTATTACATGCGCATCTTTAACGCCCTTGTCTAACGCCCATGCAGCCTTGTAAGTCAAAAGTCTTGCCATTTCAAGACGCGTATATAACTCCGCAGCCTCAAATGCAATAGCCTGAAAATCCTTAAGTTTCTGCCCAAATACCTCTCTATTCTTAATGTAGTCAATACCCTGATCAAGAATGGCCTTAGCTGCTCCTAAACAAATTCCGGCGACTAAAACCCTAGCATGGTTAAACCCTTCCATTGCGTGATAAAACCCTTTGTTCTCCTCTCCTACCAAGTTTTTCTGAGGAACACTTACGTCCTCATAGTTCACGATTGCCGTTGAGATTCCCATTCTGCCCATATTGTTTATCTTTGTTACCCTGACTCTTTCGTCCGTAGTTGGAACATAAATTATCGAAATTCCTTTATGCTTTTCTAGAGGATTAGTCTTTGCCAGAACTAGATGACCTCCTCCCCATTCCTTTGCCTCTAATGCCCCACTTATGTATATCTTCTGACCCCTGATAACGTAATTCCCGTCCTTCTTTATAGCTTGAGTCCTAATGGAAGCTACATCACTTCCTCCAGTAGGCTCCGTAGATGCCACTCCTAAGAAATAATCTCCCTCAACAACTTTAGGGAGTACTTCTTGCCTTAACTCACTATTACCCAATCTGTCAAGAACATAACCCCATCCCTCCTCTAAAACATACATTACACCTGTGGCAAGAGAAAAATCTGCCCACCCAAGTTCTTCAGCGATTATTACTGCTGAAGTCATGGAAAGTTGCAAACCCCCTACGTCTTTCGAAAAAACTGCTCCCCATATACCCATCTTTCCAGCCTCTCTCACGAATTCCCTTGGAATTCTCTCCTCTTGATCTATAGTCCTCATTATAGGCCTTAATTTCTTCTGCAAAAATTCATGTATATTATCCTTTAGTAGCTTTTCTTCCTCGGATAAATTAAAGTCCATGTATACTATTATCTTATTCTTCCTTTTTATTTCAGAATATAATCAATTAAGTAAGTTACTATCTAGTTATTACTATTATCTCGTCTTCAGCCAATGAGTCTGATTGAATTAAAAAGATAGGAATCTCTTTGAAGGACTTGTTCAAACTCGTCATAATTTCCTCTCCATTAATTTTAGGTGATATTAACAAAATTATCTCTTCTATGTTTTCAGGAATAATATTTCTGAAAAACTTTTCGTAATCTCCTATAAGACGTACTGATATCCTCCTAACAATAAAATCGTCACAGTTAATACCCAAAACCCTAAGCATTCGTTTATTTTCTCTGCTTAGAGGTTCCATAGACATCTTATTACATCACTATTCGTGCACTATTATTAAATTTTATTTCAACTACTAAATCTATTTTTACCTTAAGAAAAACGTGATTTACGTAAAGCACCGAAAAAGACTATATAAATCGAGCTGACGATAGATTACGTTAGAAATGCTTAAATAGACTTCTTGATAAGAAAGAGCTTGAACCACAAAACTCAATAACTATACTAAAATTTTACGTAGAGATAGAAGTTTCTCTTGTTATCTGGATTTTAATTATAAACTTTCCTCTCAGAAATTGAAGTATATACTTAATAAGCGATTTTATAATAAAAGTACGGTTATAGCCAGTTTCTGAGTTTAACTTCCAGCGTTCTAAAGAGAAAGATTTATTAATGCTGAATTTTGATACTAGTTCTTTTTTTAATACATATTTTAATTTTACTTTTAGTAGATTCTAAACTAGTTTAGTTCAAAAAAGATTCTATCACTTTAAGCTACTCACAGTATTAACAACCTAAAAAAGGCATTTGATATGTTATTTACGTGTACTGAATCTAGTAAAAATTTTTAAATATATGTTTGTTTTTATTTATTGTATGCTAGAGTTTAACAAGAGAAAGAGAGATAAATATGACATAATTGCAGATATTCTTTCAGCCTGCAAAGAAGACGGAATCAACAAGACTAGATTGATGTATGCTGCAGGAATAACATATGAAGTAGCCAAAAAATACTTACCTGAGTTAGAGAATAAAGGATATCTAATAAGGAAGGATAATTCATATTATCTAACTCAAAAAGGGAAACAAGCACTTGAAGTTTTACAACAGATAAAGGCTAAAAAGAACGAATTGAAAACATTGCTAGATCAATTCAAGAAAATAGAATATAAAAACGGTAGATGATAACATATCTTATTGTTAACTCATTGAATAATATAAATATTTAGCTACTTCCTTATAATATTAATAATAATAAAGTTTTTTAATTTTTTAAGATTTAAAGAAATACTGAATCTATTATAAAATTTTATATCTTGCTTACGGATCTTATTTGATGCTTTTTATAATCGGATTATAAAAACATGAATAAATATAATTTAGACTGGCGTGTATTTTTCCTTAATTTAATAAAGTTATTGAATAAATATAAAACACTTTTTTCTGATTTAAAATTCGTAAACAAGGTCAGGATGCTGGCCTTATCTCACCTTTTCGAGCTCGGTCAAGCTCATCATCCGTTCATAATATAAAGTGGGGATAGTAAAATTTCTTCCCATCTGTTCACATAGTCTCGATAATACTCTAAATTAACACCGCTATAACCCAGCTCTGCATTATAAAATCCATTGGATCCTCTTAGATACGCTCTGTCTTTAATTTTTATTACGAAATCCTGAGGCTCTAATTTACTTAACAATTCCTCTTTCATTAAGTCTACCTCAACGATTTTCTCCCTAGCTTGTTCACAAGTTTCAGCCTCAGCTAATATGTTAACAGATTCTTGCAGAAATCTCTTTACGATAAATGGTAAATTCTCCCTTATCAAACCCTTTACCTTTACCTTCCCGTCAGGATATCTAGCAACGTATCTTGTAGGGACACCATATCCCCCACTCTGGGTAAAGATCACCCAGTTATACTTCTCACTCTTTACCCTAAAACCTAAAGTTTTTTCTACTTCATATGAGATATCATTATCCCCTTGGTAAAATATTGAGTCTACTATAGCATGAAGTATTTTGCCACCATTGTTTTCAATTATCTTCATCGCCTCCCTCATGTTCTTCCTAGAGAAGTAAGTGACAAGTTCATAAGCCTCTATCCTGCCAAAACGGGAGTGCCTATATCCTAAATAGCCAAAGGAAGCTACTAATACCCACTTAGTAGCCTCAGCCCTCTCCTCGTCAATTCTTTTAAGTGCTTCTTTCCTATTTACTATTTCCTCAAGTGCTTCAGGTACTATTCCCCTTCTCTTGAAGCAAATGGAATGCCCTATATCTGTCTTTACGTCTTCACATTCGTCTATTGTTTCGGGTGATATATTATACTTAATAATTATAGACGGGTAAAAAGAGGAGAAGTCCATCTGGTATACGTTATTATAACAGCCAGGCTTAGGTATGAGTATCAAACCACCCTTGTCGGCTCTAGCTAATTGGTCTAAAGTCTTCGCTTTTTCTACGTTAACCTTAATGTCTGGGATTAAGTATTTCCTCCTCAAAGCCTTTATTGCGACATTGGTAGTAACTACTTTACCTATCTTACCGTATCTTATCTCCCTAAGTAAAGTCTTAGAAAGTTTACTCCACTCCATCAATCCCTTAGCCCTAAGGAATGCTTTAGTCAGATCTATTCTAACCGTTACTTTTCTAAAACCTTTACAAGTAACTCCCATACACTCAGCTAAGTCTACAAACTCATTGAATTCAAAGTCCTTAGTATAGCCACTATCAATCTCCTCCCCATTTAAGTACAACTTGTATTTTTCGCCCTTCTCGCTTAACCCATACCAGCTATATGTCTCTACCGTAGCTATTTTCAAATCCGGCATTGAAAGAGATCCCTCTTCTTCCAAGAGAGTTACTCTACCGTTCTCTACTGAGATTAGATGCATGGGATATGCCTTTAGCCTGAGGAGGGTTTGAGTTAGCACTGAAGGATAAGTATTTACATGGATAGCTCTAAGTCTCTCTTTAGCTCTCTTCACTATGTCGTCGTAATAAGATAAGTCATTGATCTCTATCCTATAAACCGTTCCTTTCTTTTTATAATCAGGCGGGAAGTACCAGCTCTCTTCTTCGAACCTTTCAACTGCAGGGTGTTCCAGTAATGGCTCAGGGTTGTCGAGAATTAAGTATAAAGGGAAGGTAGTACTTATCTCAGCCTCAACTCCCTTCTCGAATATCAGTTTCAGTTTCCTCTTTAATGGCTTAACGTCAATGATATATCCTCTTGTCATCTTCACCACACATATAAAGGATTAGAGTAAGGAGGACTATCTCTTGAGGGTCTGCTATCTCGTCGTAAAACGCGTCTTGTAACTCCCTAGTGTGATCAAGGGCTTTGAGGAGTTTCTCCCTTAACCTCTCGTCCCTGACCCGTTCCGCTACTCTTCTTAACCTCTCGGTTTCCTCCTTTATTGCTTGCGTGAGTGAGGGAAGTGTCCTGCCCATAGTCCTACTCTCTCCAGGATTACTAAAAGTATGTATGTTCATTTATTATGAATACGGAGAGTTAGCTGAAAATATTACAATAATTTCAGTTTACACCCTCACTATTTAATAAACATGTTTAAAAACATGAGGTTAGGAATTGAAAATATTGATAAGATCCTTGAAGGCAATGAAAGAGTTGAGTTTTACGGAAATTGGGAGGATGTTCTATTCCTAGCCCATAGGGCTGTAGCATCTTCAGCACCAATAAATGTAGTGATCGTACAAGAGTTCGGAAAGTTCGATCCTTTTCTTGTAAAGAAGTTCCAAAGGATAACTGGAAATTACGGTGAAATAGTTATAAGGAGGGCCTTCAAGGCAGAAGACGTAAAACCTACAATAGATAGTTTTCAAGGTGAGGTAATAGTTATTGACCCATATTTTCACAGAAAAGATTACACTGTAATTACTTCAGCTCTTAGGAGAAACGTATGGGTGTTCACAAGAGAAGTTAATGGTCTGCCTCAGGGAGGGGCTTTTAACCACCACTCAATGCACGTTATAGTAAGGGTATCTAGTAGCAAGTGGGGCTATAGGTTTTATATCAAGAAGCACCCTTTAATGCCGGAGCTCGAGATCCCGATCTCAATTGAAGGAATATATAGAGGAGAAGAAGACAAAGGACTTTTAGCCTGGGTTTGAATTCTTTTTAAATGTTTGCTGGACTGAATATATAGCTAAGAGTGCGTAGCCTGAAATAGTTACCATATAAAAGTTTAAAACGAACATACCGAATAGATAACCTAACAAAAGAAGTAATGAAGAGAATTGAACGACGTTGTCTTTAACGCTTAAATACAATTCCCTCAAAGCCGTAGAGACTATGACTCCACCAAAGGAGAATAAAAGTACTCCTACTAAGGAATTAGGAGACAAAAAGAATATTCCGACACTCCCTACCACTGCAGACCAATATAATTTATTTACCTTAATAAATGGAACTATAAGAAACACAGTCCCTATCACATTAAAGACCGTATAAAGAATCTTCATATCTGGATAGAACAAGAAGAAAAGAGCTATAGCGAAAGACGTGATCACACTCCCTATCAAGAGCATAATATAGTCTGAACTTTTGAGGACTATCTTAGGTTTCTCCTCCTCTTTTGACGGTTGTTGAACATCAGACACTGGAATCTGAAAGAGAGGATAATGACATTTTTCACAGAACATCACTCCTTCAGGGTTCTCATAACCGCATCTAGGGCATTTAGTAAGTTTTAGCGGAGTAAGTGGCAAGGGATAATAGCATTTTTCACAGAAGGCTGCATTGTCTGAATTCTCATATCCACATCGAGGACACTTTTTCATAATCACTCATTTCCACTCTGCGTTTTTAGAATTACCTCTTTGAACCTATCAACACATTTTCTGATTTCGTCTTTTAACTCCTCGTCCACTTCTCCTTCAGAACTAAAGGTTATCATATCTTCCGAAACAAATGCTACCACTTCTTTACCGTTGAATAGAAACTTCACGTAAAACATGTCGGACATTATTATACTTATCACGTGAGGACAGCTCTCCATCATTGTCCTAACTTCGGAAACCACTTTTCTGACAAACTCAGCCTTATCCTCGCTCACTCGTTTTTTCTTGAACTCAACACCATCATATTCCCCTAAACTGACCTCTCCGTTTACTAAGATCGCTTCAACGCCTCTTTTGTTGAGCTCTATCAGGAGACCGTTTTCATGTCTTATTACGCTCTTTGTCATTCGCTATCCACTTGATCTTTTCTAAAACACCCGGTATATTAATTTCCATAGGACAGACTTCTTTACAGTTCCCAGAATGGGTACAAAGTGTCGCCGGTTTGGTATCACCGTAAACAATGTAAGACCACATTGCCCCCATAGGCCCAGTAAAAGGAGGAACTCCCCAATTAACTCCCAGAACTCTGTAGACCGGGCAGTGGAGATGACATCTGCCGCACCTTATACAAAGTAATACCTCTTTTAACACTTTGTCTTGGCTTATCTTAACTCTGCCGTTATCTAAGAGGACTAAGTGAAATTCTTTAGGTCCGTGAGCTGGGCTAACCCTTTTCATCTCGATATCTCCCGTAGAACTTGGACCCGAGGTTAGGTTAATATATGTAGGTGGATAGAGACCAGCATAGGCAGCTTGAACCGTAGCTTCTAACAATGCATGGTAAAATGTAGGTACTATCTTTTCAACCCCAGCCACAGCGATATGCACTGAGGGTAGGACAGTGGACATCCTTATATTTCCCTCATTTTCGACAAGAATGATAGAGCCGGTGTCAGCGGCTATCGCATTAGCCCCGGTTATACCTACATCAGCATTGACAAATTTCTCCCTGAGGAACTTTCTTACAATTGCTACTAACTCCTCATGAGTCGCGTTTTCACTTACCTCTACTCCTAACTTCTCCCTGAGGAGTTTTGCAACCCTCTCTCTAGTCATATGGATGGCAGGAGCTATTATATGAGAGGGAGGCTCATTAGCTAATTGTATTAAAAACTCACCTAAGTCTGTCTCCCACACTTCATTACCTAGTTCCTTTAAATACTCCCTCAACCTCATCTCGTAAGCAACCATGGATTTCCCAAAAACCACTATCTTGTTCTTTCCTACGATCTTCGCTATAATCTCTCTAGCTTCATACACGTTAGTTGCATAATATGCATTACCCCCCATTCTCTTAACCGACTCCATGGTCTGTTCTACGTATTTTTGTAGGTTGTTCAAAACCTCTAACTTAGCCTTTCTGAGCTCCTTTGCAAGGTCTTGAATATAAGAGTATTGGGATAGTATCTTATGAACTCTAGGTACGTTATTGTTTATGGTTCTTTCAACTGCAATATCCCATTCACTCATTCTACCACCTCAGCAAAGTCGAGGATTTTGTGATATTTAGATAAATTTGCATAACACATGGGACAGACTACTACTATGTTCTCGCTCAACCTTTTAAGTTGCTCCACTCTTAGCCTAGCAATTTTCTCGCTTAACTCTCTGTTTACCGGCTTTATTGGTCCTCCACAACAATAAGAAGTATCTTTCTCGGTCACTAACTCATCTTCAACAAGTTTCACTCCTGAGGAATTTAACAGAGATCTGTAGACTTCTCTCTTTCCTAAAAATCTGGAATACAAACAAGAATCGTGAACTACAATCTCGCCTTGCATCCTAGCTTTAACGTTACCTAAAAGCTCGAAATAACTGACGACATCTACGTCAAAATTCGTGAATTCTTTATACCTTAGCAACGCGTTATGTGTGTGAGGATCTACCGTGATTATCCTCTTAATACCTTTTTGCTTAAAGAAGTCCGTCACAATCTTAGCGTATTCAGCAAACTCATCTAAATAGCCAAGCTCTAATAATATTGCACCGCTATACGGCTCGCTTTCGTATAAGTATCCGAACTGAACTCCTCTTCTCTTCAGCATTAAGGATATATTTTGTAATATCCTATATGCCCTATCAATTTCTTCCTTTGAAGGTTTTACTAGTTTAGCTAATGCTGATAACGATGAAAGCTTTTCTGCATATGGAATGAATTTGGAGAAGATATCACTTAATGAGGCAGTCTGATACATACACGAAGTGTAGATAATCGTTTCCCCTCCTTTCGGAATGTCCTTAGCCCAAGACGTACATACTGACTTGTCTATGGGATAGGGAAAACCAAACTTTTGAAGGTTTTGAAAAATTAACTTCCCTAACACCATTTACGATTATTTATAAAGATTATAAACTTTGAGGACGTAGATTAGAAAACTCTGTGTTTTTCTATTAATGAACTGGTGGAAAAGAAAGGCTTTGGGTGTTCCAAAATCTATGAAACAAGTTGAAAAGTTTATATTCAAGTCATAGAAAATACATTAACTTCATATTCTCATTAACCTTTTATAGTTGAAACAAATTGTGTAGTATTGATGATAACTGAATTTATAAAAAAAGGAAGAAACAAATTTTTCGCTTACGCCTTAATATTCGCTTTTTTAGCCTCTCTACTACTTGCTCCTAACGTAGTGCTCTCTCATGCTTCATCATCTAAAGCACAAGTAAACATGGTCTACGAGAGGTATTACAGTTCCTATAGTGCTCAAAACGGACTTGGAGGAAATATAATGCCTATGGCCTCTGGTTCAGTAATTGTATATAAAGTGGAGTCAGCAAGAGCTAATTACACAGGGTCTGTGGGAGGAACGCTTGATGTATATGCTAACATAACAACATATACAATGATCTTCTCAAACTCACTCTCCACTGTTAATGGATATGTTACAGTACAAGCTTTCCCTAACATGAGCCTTACAGTGGTCACTAACATTCCTAACTTAATCGGGGTAGTAGTAAACGGGAGTGGAACTTCCACACTCGTATGGTCTGGGTTTAACTCTACTAAAGTCGACACTTTTGCATATATAAACGGTACGGGAACAGTGTACCTAGAATTCGCCAACGGTAGCGAGGTAGCTAGCATTCCCGTTACTATTAAAGTAGGACAACCAGAGACCGTAAATCTTACAATGAATTTATATACTATACAAAGTGTTACCTCTACTTTAACCACAGAGGTTAAGTTAACAGTACCAATAAACCTACCCAAAAGATACCAGCCGTTAAATTTCACAACGGAGATAAACGGACAATTATTTATGGCGGGTCAAGAGAATATAACACCTGAACTATCGTACTTTAATGGAAGTACAGTAGCTTCTTTGATTTGGAAGGGTGAAGGTCTTGGATTTGCTCAATCAGGTTTAATAGGCCATGTAAAAGCCAACTTCGAAACTGTAGAATTTTACGGAGTTAACGGAACTGCTTTAGGGTATGTTCACATGGTAAGCTTTAATGGAACTCAGTTAAAACTTTCAGTAGGATCTACATCTAACGTGTATTTCGGGGAGGAGAAGATCGTAATATACCAAGGTGCGAGGGTACCACAAATCCATGTTGAGAGTCATGGAGACGTAGATATTAACGGAAAGGAGGTTATAGTATTAGTAGGTAATAACGGGGAAGTTATATCTACTGCTCTAGTTAGCTTGTCCCACAACGTTAACGTTAATGGAACTGAGGGAGGTACACTAGTTTACCTAAACCTAACTGGAAACATGAAAGTAGTGGTAGTTACTGAAAGCAACCAGACTGTCAATGTAAGTGTAGTTAAGCCTATCCAAGTACAGCCCACGATAGTTACGATCAAAGGTGTTCAGCACCAAGCTCAGGAGGTTATGGTGAATTCAACTGGAAGTATTGTGTTTAACGTAACCTTAATGATGCAAGGGAACATAACCGTATATAAGGAAGTTTCAGGAGAAGTAATTGAGCTGAATTCATCTAATTACTTTGTGGTAAATAACACGGTAGTTGTATACGACGATCCGACCACAACCTATTTCATAGTTTATTCACAAACAACTTCAAGCACTTCTTCACAAACATCGACAACACAATCCTCAACTACTCAGAGTACAACAACTTCAACTCAGGCTCCACAAGCGTCAACAACACAGTCCTCAACTACTCAGAGTACAACTCAGACAAGCTCATCACAAACCAGTTCAGCACTTAGAAATAGTAGCCTCGGTACCGTAATGATCGCACCACCCTCAAGCTCTTCTACGAGCGGTATATCAACACCTGAAATAGCTATCATAGGTATAATTATTGTGATTATTGTGGGAGCATTACTGATCTTCGTAAGGAAAAAGTGAATTAAGTTTCAGCCAATTGTTTAACAATAACGTTAACCAGATCTGTTGAGATATCTTGAAAGTCCCCGATTTTTTCTACCAGTTCTCCGTTCTTTACCTTAACTCTAACGTATTTATCGTCTTTAGAGGAGAACCAAAGGAGTATTATGTTACCTAAACTTCTACTAATTGCTAATTCAATAATCTCTGGTATTTTGTCACGAGGCACAGACATTGTAAGGATTGGTTTAGCCACCGCCAAGACTTCTGCTTGAAAAATGCTGAATTCTTCCATGAATTTCTTTTCGTCTATCTCGTATTCTAACTTCTCGGGTTTCGTTGACACAGATATTGAACACCCTGAGTTCTTAGGTAGTACTGAAAATCTAAACACTAAAGTATTCTTTCCGAGAATAGAGGGTCTTGTAAGTGTATAAATTACGTCAAACAGTGTTACTTCCTTTTTAATTAAATGATATTCCCTACCTTTTATTAAAATTCTTTCATCTTTAGTAATTGTGATATTTCTAAATGACCTTAATACCCTCTTGTGTTCTTGTAAGAAGTGGAGTACTGTAAATTTATCCGAACTTAGAGTAATTGTTATCAAGGCGATTAATTTATTTATATCGTAATATTTATAAATGAAAATAGGAAGTATTAACGGGTCTTAGATTTTATATGATAATACCATAATAACACAAATTGAAGTCATTTATATGATGACCTTAAATTTTATCGTGTACTCAACTAGGATAGGATTTAAGCAATTACAAAACAAAAGAATAAATAACACCAAAATGATAATGATTGTATGGGACGTCTACTCAGATGGTACATGATATTCAAATTGCTTTCTATTTTAATGAAGAGAAAAGGTAAGAGGTGAAGAAGATGAGTTTTGCCTATTTCATAGGAAAAGAGTTGGGGAAGAGAGCAGAAGAGCTAAGTAGAAGCGTATTCGAAATAGTCTACCCACCAGTTGACGTGTATGAGGAAGGAGGATATTTAGTAGTCGTAGCCGACCTTGCTGGATTTAGCAAGGAGAAAATTAAGGCAAGAATTACGGGACAAAACGAACTAATAATAGAAGCAGAGAGGGACATAAGCGAGCCTGGAGTAAAATACGTTACTCAAAGACCGAAGTATGTGAGAAAAGAGATTAAGCTACCCGTTACTCCGGCTAAAGACGCTCAAATAACTGGAAAGTATGAAAACGGTGTACTTACAATAAGGATACCGATAGCTGGTACAGCCAGTATTAAGATAGAATAATAAGCAAGGGTTTAGCTTTACGTATTCTTTACTCGTAAGTAACGAGTATATACCAGACATAATTTTTAGTCTCTGGTCGTTGCTAAAACTAGGGCAAGTAATCCAAGGAGTAGTGGTACCGTAGAGTCTCTGGTGATCAAATAGTAAACTAACCCTGCAAATACTAAGGATATTGAAATCGCCTTCACATAAGTTCTATTTCTCTTATTTTGAACTATGATAGGTTTTTCCAGTATGGACAATCTGAATTTACGTATTGCGGCATTGACTGTATTCCTGAAGTCGCTCAGTATAGCCTCAAAGACTAAACCTTCCTCTTCTATCAGTCTTTGTAGGTTAAGAAAGAAGTTAAAGTCTGGATCTATCTGAAGGCACGTGCTTCCTAAAATCGAAGTCATTCTTATATAAAGTGTAAGTTTTTCGGGTAACTTTAAGGGAAATCTATAAAAAACCTCATTTGCAGCCTCAAGAAACTGCTCTACTTCAAGGGTCTCAGCCGTAATTCCCTGAAACTGTTGCAGAAATAATTCTATACCTTTTGCCAAGACCTCTCTATCAGCCTCAGGTTGAATTGCCCCCAGTTCTTCTAAAACTTTTACAAGTCCTATACCGTCGAGACGTATTAAGGCTACGTAAGCCCTCAAAAGCCTTAGCCTAGTTTCGTGATCCATTTTCCCTACCATTCCGAAGTCGTAAATGATCAAATTTCCATTATCATCTACAGCTAAATTGCCCGGATGGGGATCCGCGTGGAAGTACTCTTTTTCAAGAAGCATTATCATGAAGACCTTAAATATTCTGTAAGCCAGTTCCGACGGTTTTACAATTTTCTTAGCTTCTTCAGAGGTTACTTTATATCCCTTAATGTATTCCATCACAAGTACTCTCTTTGTGGAAAAATAAGGGATGGGGATAATTACGTCTGGGAAATCGGCTAATTCCTCCCTTATTTTCCTCATGTAGTACTCTTCTTTCATGAAGTCCATCTCCTCAAAAATTCGCCTACTGAAGTCGTTAACTATAGCCCTTAAACTCTCGTAAAAAGACTCGTCCATTAAAAACTTAGTGTAGGGTAGTAGTGATCTCATGATCTTTATATCCTCTTCAGCAACCTCCCTAATTCTAGGTCTGTTAACCTTGATAACTACAGTCTTACCGTCACTTTTTCTCTTGGCCAAATAAACCTGCCCAATACTAGCAGTAGATATTGGTTCAGGATTGATCTCGAACTCTTTTAATTTCTCACCTAAGTCCTCCTTAATAATCTTAAACACCTCTTCCCAAGGTGCTGGAGGTACATCATCTTGCAGACGTGAAAGGACTTTAAGGTAGGGCTCTGGTAATATATCGGAGTGCACTGACAAAACTTGGCCGAACTTTATAAACACTGGTCCTAGAGACACGATAACATTGAGAAACTTCTCTGCATCTCTATACATCTTCTCCTCATCTACTTTCTCTCCCCTTAAAGTCCTCAAACGGTAATCCCTTAATCGTAAGACGTGAGGTAAGAGTTTAAGCCCCACCTTAATAGTATTCAGCACAATATAAATTCCGAGAAAGGACTAAATTAGATTTTTACCGGAGAAGTTTTCCATATATTTAAATAGCAATTTATTACCCTTGAAACGAGAATCGTAATAATGGAAATATTCAATGACCCTGAGGGTTATTCAAAGTGGTATAAAATCCATGAAAAAAGTTACGAGAGTGAAAAGAGACTTGTATCCTCGTTCAACTTAAGAGACTGCCTAGACGTAGGCTCTGGGCCGGGTATATTTCATGAGGTGATTAAAGGGAACGTGATTTCACTTGATATTTCAATATTTATGCTGATTAACGCACCGGAAAAAGAAGATAGAGTCCAGGGAGATGCTCTTCAATTACCCTTTAGAGATAACGCTTTTCCTTGTGTTTTCTCCTCTGTTACGGTGTGTTTCGTTGAAGACCCTAGGAAGCTAGTGAAAGAAATGAAAAGAGTTAGTAAGAACAAGGTTGTTATATGTTACGTACCTAGAGATTCCCCTTTCGGAATGTACTACGAAGCATTAGGAAAGAATGGACATAAATATTACTCTCACGCTAACTTCGTGAGCAAAAGAGAGCTTTACGAAGCGTTTACCTCGGAAGGGATGAAAATAAAGGCAATAAGATCTACCCTTTTCTTCTCTCCTAATGAAGATGAAAAAATAGACGAAATAAGGGAAGGAGATTCCGGTTCTTTTGTGTGCGTTGAGGCTGTTAAACAATGAGTTTAGGCCTAATTTTGAAACGTTTGTACAAAATCAGCAGCAACGACGGAGCTAAATAAGCCCACAATAACGTCGTCTCCATGATCGCCGCTACAGCAAATGCAAAGCCCAATTCCTGAAGTATAGATGCGTTAACCAACATAAGTGAGCCTAAAGTCCCTGCAAAGATCAAACCTAAGAAAGCAATAGTGACCCTTAAAGCCCCGACAGACGTTGATATTGCGTCGGCCATGTCCTTTCCCTTTTCTAACTCCTCGTGAATTCTGGCTACGAGAAATATGTTATAGTCCATTCCGATACCTATGATGATCGCTACGAGAAATAGAGGCACAATAGCGAAGATAGAAAAGCCCAAAAGGGTACTGAAGACAAGTCTCTCGAGCCCCAATGTTATCGCAACAGCAGACATTATTACGTAAATTATTACAGAGGACACAGACAAGCTCCTTGTCATTACTAGAAGTATCACGAACATCGTGAACGTGATCTCTCCTAGCACTATGAAGAAATTGGACTGGACAAAGTTATATATGTTGTAGGAGTCCACCGGGCCCCCGCCAACATAGCCTCTGCCTCCTATAACGCTAAGCACTTGCTTTACAACGTTAAATGCTTGAAGAGAGAAGGGCTGATATTTCTGGTTTACTACAAAGAGAACGTATCCATGAGATAAATATTGCGTGTAATTATAGGAGGATAAGCTGCTGTAGTTTACCAGATAGCCGTAAGGAGATACCGGTGAGTCTACTGCTGTTACTCCTTGTATACTCGAAAGGCCTTTGTATATACTCACAAAATAATTATATTCAGACAAAGAGAAGTTAGTAGAGCCGTTATAGGGTATCACTACATAGATCGGGAACACGTTAGCTGAAGTGAAGTGGAAGCTTAGGAATGTCACACCCTTCGTAGCTTGTGAAGGAGGTAGGAGCGCTAAGACGTTAAGGGTTAAAGGTGTGAATAACGCGAAAAGAGAAGCCACTATTACTACAGCCGAGATAAGTCCTACAATTTTACCTGGGTTCTTCAAACTTCTAGGTTTAATCTCCTCCTTCTTATTAAACCTTCTCGGGAAGAACAGCCTATCACCGGCGACTCTTAGGATAGCGGGAAACAAAGTTATTGCAGCAAGCCATATGATTATGACGCTGAGCATGTCGGATATAGCAGTGTCAGAGAAGAACGGGATGCGATAAACGTAGATGAAGAAGAACGATAGCATCACTATGAGAGCTGTTATTGTGACAGCCCTACCTCCCCACCTCACGGCTTCGTATACAGCATCTTTACTGGAAACTCCCTTCTCTCTTTCCTCTACATACCTACTGGCTATAAAGACCACATAATCTGTGCCGAGTCCCAGTGACAGCAATAAAACTTCACTCGGAGTAAGGAAATTGACCGTTATATGTAAAACTTTAATCACCAGTACGTAAATAAATACAGAGGATACGAAGAACGCTGAGAAGTAAATTGTAAGCGGCATAAAGGCTGCAATAAAAGACCTGAAGTATATACCAGCTAAAAGTATTGCAAGGGCTATACCTACCGGTATAGCCGTTGAATAGGCAACTGAAGCGACGTTTTTGAGCTGTTGTGATATAGGTTCCGAACCTGTTAATGTTAAGTTTAGGTGGGTCTGACTTTCTATCATTTTCTCTAGGTTGCTGGCTTCGTCGTACGTGAAGTTCCCTTTTAAGAAAAGTAATAGAATACCGTTAGAGTAAAGCTCATTACTGATGCTCAGATATATGGGGTACTTCCCCGATAATAAGGCTTGATAGCACGTAAAATTTTTTAATAAGTCTTGTATTAACAACGTCTTATTTAGGACTATTATGGGGGAGGTCGAATTAATGTAATCCACAATCAAAGTTACAGCAAGAGGTCTTGACTCAGTATCGTTGAGTAGCCTTAATGCAAGTTGTTTCGCGGTTAAGTTGCTGGCCTTAAGAAGGCTTTCCAGTTTGTCAAGGTGAAGTGAAACTAAATAAGCTGAGAGGTTACTCACATTACCTTGATAATATAGAGAAGAAAACACCCAACTAGGAAGATCCGTCTTGTTAGATATCTGCTCAGCTAGGAATGCGACAGCATCTGAAGTAGAATTTATGCTCAGTGAGGCTCTTACTATACCATAGCTAACGTTAGCGTGGAGACTTACGTATTTTAACGCAAAGACACTCATATTTTCGCTTAGGTTTTCGTAAACACATTGGATGAACTCTCTTTCACTGGTAGAGTTTACTTTGGAGAGTATCAGAGACAAGGAGAGTTTACTAACATTTGAGGGAGTAGCATAAAACACTGATTGTATTACAGTTATAGGTATTCCGGTCTTTTCGGAGTAGACAGAGAAGAGGGCTGTTTGAGGGGTCTCATAAAGCAGTAATTTTGCTAAGTTTAAAGGTACATTATATGTGTAATTGAAGTAATAAATCGTGAAAATTTCATCATTAAGTGGATTATTGAAATTCGACAGATTTACATACTTAAACATGAAATTAACGAAAAGTAGCTGAGAAGAATTGAAAATTTCATCACTTACATTCTCCACATCTATTTGTGCCACGGCGTATGGATCAGGTAAAGGTTGTGATGAGTCCCACCTCTGATAAAACAAGTAGAAGTATTCTGCTTCTTTTCCGCTGAGTAGTGGATAAGTTTTTTCAAAGGCGATAAAGTTGGCCTCACTAACGTTGTGAGTTAAATTATAGTTATACTCCCAGTAATTTAAGAAAATAGAAACTGGTACGTATAGGAATTTAGAAATGTTATAAGCGGTCTGATTATTTTGTATTTCTCCTTCATGAATTTTAACAAATGTCGAATAGTTTTGAATCATTACGTCATGTAGTTCTGCAAGTTGTTCCGAAGTCGAATTAATTTTGTAGGAGAGGTTAACGAACTCTTGTTCCACTTTTAGCGTAGCATTATGAAGTTTTAAGAGGCTGTTTACTTCAGATGTCATATTTTCCCTCTCTTTGGAGAGAAAACTAGAGACATTAGATTCACTCTTCGAGATATTCTGTAATTCGTTTGTAAGGTTATTTATCTCCTTATTTAACGAATAGAACGTCTTATTGAGCAAAGATTTCTCTATCGAGAAATAGTTGGTAATGGATATGTTTCCGTAATTGGTCAGGTTCGCGAAATATCCAGCGTAAGGAGTAGCGTTTCCCCTCACAATTATTACGGCATTCGAGCCAGAAGCTCCGCTTAGGTTGAAATAGTTATTCACTATGTTTTCAGCTATCTCCGAAGTACTACCTTGTACGGAGAAAGTCACTTTGTAACTAACCGACTTAAAGAATAGACTAGATAGAGGGGCAGCAATGACAAGCGTAACGACCCATAATGCGACAACGACATACCACTTGTTCACAATGAACTTACCTAATGCCTCGAACATAGAATATAGATACATCTTTAATTTAAAAGCATTACACTGAATAATGCTTTGTGGATTAGTTGAATTTTCTTAGATCTTAAGCTAGGAGAAGTAAAATAAATTCTAAATCTTATGTTGAGTTAAAAGCTAACTATACGTTCCTTTTGAGAAAAACTGAAGAATTCCACAAAGCAACTAAATAACACCAATTCATATAGTATTTTGATACTCATGTTTGATAATGTTAAGGAGTTATTAGAGGAATACAAGAAATTATGGGCATACGGATATGCAGAAGCATTAATGGCCTGGGACATAGAAACTTATATGCCAGAAGCTGACGCTTCTACGAGGGGTGAAGTATTCTCCGCATTTAATGAGCTGGAAAAACAGGTTTACTTGAAGATTTCTGAGAAATTAGATAAAATAGACGAGGAAAAGCTTAGTGATGAAGAAAAGGGAGTGGTTAGAGTATTGAGGAGGAGCATCAAATACTATACTAAAGTCCCCATAGAGGTAATAAAGGAATTCACTAAGACCACAAATGAGAGTGTAGTAATATGGAGAAATGCTAAGGCTAAGTCCGATTTTAACCTCTTTTCTCCCTACCTAGAGAAGATAGTAGACCTATCGAGGAAGATAGCTGACTACTTAGGTTATGAAAAACAACCTTATGATGCTCTACTAGACCTTTACGAGGAGGGCTTCACCACTGAAGATGGAGATAGAATCTTTAACACTCTCCTTCTCAAGGTATCCGATATACTTAAAAAAGTTCAAGAGGCGCAATATTTCCCTTCAAGTCACGAATTAGAGAGCGTTCAATATGAAACGGAAAGGATGAAGAAAGTTAACGAGTTCATAATCAAGTTACTGAATATGCCAACAGACAAGTTCAGACTGGACGTTTCGGCTCATCCCTTTACAATTAGAATATCTGGTAGCGACGTGAGGATTACGACAAGATATGAAGGAAAGGACTTTAAGGCGACGATGTTTTCTGTAATACACGAGAGCGGACACGCTATTTACGAGCTCCTCATAGACCCTAGATTTGAAGGTACACCTATAGCTACTGGTGCATCAACAGGTATTCATGAGTCCCAGTCCAGATTTTGGGAGAATATTATTGGTAGGAGTATACAATTTATAAAACTTGTATATCCGACGTTAAAGGAGAACTTACCATTCTTAAGCAAATATAGCGAGGAGGATATTTACAAGTATTTCAATACTGTAAAGCCGAGCCTGATAAGGGTTGACGCGGATGAAGTCACTTATAACTTCCATATTGCAATTAGGTACGAGATCGAGAAGAGACTAATAAACGAGAAGATGAAGGTGAAGGAAGTACCTTCCCTTTGGAACGATATGATGGAGAAATATCTGGGCATTACTCCTAAAAACGATGCTGAAGGAGTATTGCAGGATATACATTGGTCTCAGGGCTCTATAGGCTATTTTCCTACATATGCTCTAGGTAATATTGTCGCTGGGATGCTTTACCTTAAGATTCCTAACCTTTACGATTTAGTGTCTCAAGGGAAGTTCGACGAGATAAAGGGGATTTTGAAAGAGTTAATTTGTAAATACGGTGCTACTTATCCACCGAAGACCTTATTGAGGAGGGCTTTTGGAAAAGAATATGATCCTGAAGGGTTACTCTCGTACTTAAGGGATAAATATATTAGTCTGAAGGGGATCGGCTAATTTTTTACCAGAATTACAAAGTGAGTTTATATATATGTAGATTTCATATTTAGCCAGTAATTGTATATTTATTTGAAGGAAAAACTATTAAACGGTTTAATACAAATAGTGACTACGAAGGATGAACTTGAAAAGAAGATTTTAATTTATCTTTTTAGGGATCCTTTCCTGTCCCAACGAAATATAGCCAAAGAATTAGGCCTTACGCCTCCTTCCCTAACTTATCGTATTAAAAAACTCCAAGATGAAGGAGTATTCCAAGGCTACACGGTTTTAGTCAATCCTAACTTTTACGGTAAGTAGTACGGCTTTGTAGCTTTTAAGAACTATTATGACTATGTAGGAGAAGGAATATTCTTCAAATTCAAGTGCTTAGAGTGGTTAAACGTCTATGGAGTTGAGGGAAGTTCCATCCCAGAGATAGAGGATAAAATAGAAGGAATGAAAAAATCTTGGGTGATTATTCTCTTAAGTACTTTCCTAAACAGGAAATCATAGAGTCTAAGCCTTACGATTTACAAATGGTTAAATACCTTGTCAGAAACCCTAGGGCACAAGCTGCAGAAATAGCCCAAGAGACAGGTTTAACTCAGAAACTTGTAGAGAAAAGAACTAAGATCCTCTTAGAAAAAGGTATAGTAAAGTTGCTACCGATAATAGACTTAAAGAAAACTGATATAGTTATGTTCTCTATATTCACTAGAAGAGTAGCGGAGACTAGAAAAATCCTCGACTCATGTAAGATCTTAGAGATCAACGACGGTCAAGCAGGTATAATAGGTTGTATAACGGATAGGATAGAAAACGTCAGGAAGTACGTAGAAGCTGTGAGAAACGTAGCAGATAGAGAAGCCGACGTCATGGTTATCTATGACTATCTAATAAACTCCGGTTTTTCCTTATGACTTTGAGGACTTACGTCCTGTTATTAATGCTGTTATGTAAAGTATTGTGGGAATAAAGGTAAACCAGTAAAGTAGAGTAGGGTATGAAAAGATCAGCATATCTATGTTCACATTATTATATGAGGTTACAAAATCCTCGACACCTATAATAAGTAAGGGGTATCTAAAATTGTCTCCCGTTACTGAAGATATCACGTAATTAAATACTGCGTAAATTAGCAAAGGATCTAGCATATAGAATAATGGTAACCACGCCATTGTGGAATACTTAGCCACTTGTTTACCCCTCACCAACATCAACGAATTGTACACTAAGTTTATGCCTACGTATACTCTAAATGCATTTAAAAATAAGTTTAGTAGTTTAGCTAGGATTAAATTACTACCCAAAAGGCTCACAGAGATCTGAAAAGGTGAGTCATAAACTACGAAAATTCCTCCAACGCTATAGTACCACCAAGGTAAGGGAATAAATGTTATCAGTATAGAACTCACGTAGTATGATAACAGAACTCTATCTGTTGTCCTCATACTAAGTTCACCGAAGTTAAGGTTGTGTTTTCGATCTTAAGCTTAATTAAAATATACTCATCGTTATTGTCTATCTGATTTACTAAGGATTGGTAATTAGTTATCTGGATTGTTACATTTTTAGTGGTTTGAGGAGGAATTACGATAGGTTTTCCAAATACTATGTACTTACCACTAATATTACACACAGTCACAGATACATTCAACGGATTATTCATTCTAACTATAATCGCTGAAGAATTCGCTCCTACTATACTGACGTTGAGGTTCTTTAATAGTCTCAAATTTTCTACTTGTAAAATACCATAATGAAAAGTGAGTGTTATGTAATTTAGATAGATTAAGATAAACGCCAACGCCCCAACCATACCAAGTATTTTACCCCAGTTCATATTGGCTTATTATCTTTTCACCTTATTACTTTACTTGTGAAGCTGAAAAAAGGGATAACAGACCTATTCATATCTTCTTTTTTGTGGGGAACAATAGGTGTAGCTGTTCAAATAGGTTATGGAGAAGGTGCAAACCCTTTTCAAATGGTTATGATTAGATCATTAGTATCCTCCATTTTGATCTTACCGCTTGTAAAGATAAGGAGGATCATTGACTTCCCCTCAATTCTTCTTGGAATAATTGCCGTGACGTTTTACGAAACGTATATCTACACCATAAACTATCTTGGCGCATCCCTCTCGGCAGTGTTCTTATATACGGCTCCCTTATGGGTATTATTGTATTCCTTGATTTCTAAGAGCGAGGAAATTAACATTAGGAAAATAGCAGCTAGTTTTTCCGTATTTCTTGGAGTCTACCTGATGTACCTCTCAAATATAACGCTTAAAGACCTATATCTGGGACTTGCATCAGGTATAACCTACGCACTCCTAATAATTCAATCAAGAAGACTTCAACTCAGAAGAATGACTAATACAGAGATAATAGCCTCACAATCCTTATGGAGTTTTCCCTTCTCGCTTATTTTCCTCTTCTTTAACTCGTTCGATCTTACAATAGCCTCTATATACACTGGGGTTTACTTAGCTCTATTTGCTACTCTTCTACCCTACTATTTCTTCTACAAAGGAATGGGGAAAAGTGATTCTATAACTGCAACAGTAATTTCTACCTTAGAACCTGTGTTTACAATCCTCCTCGCCTTTGTTATTCTACATCAAGTATTGACGTTTTTGCAAGTGCTCGGATCACTCGTAATAATATTCTCTGCAATTTTAATCTCATTCTAAACCCCTCAAAATCTCGTCTCTCCAAAACATCTTAAAGAACGTTATCGCCGTAACTAACACCGGGAACACTAGAAGTGTCATAGTCAGGGACAAACCCAAAAAGGTCGATACAAACCCTACTATAGCTGGAACTGCTAGGAATAACACATTATTATAAGCCAAGAAATATGAATTTACAGCGTTTCTTTCCGCGATTGTAGTCGCTCTGCTTATCATTATGGTAGACATTGGAAAGATAGAGCCGTGAGGTATACCGAGCAAAGCTATTACCAGGAGAAAAGTTATGTATGAAGGAGCATAAAGTGTTCCAAGTAATCCAGCGATTGTAATACCTATCGATATTGCTAAAGGCATTCTAAGATCACTGAAGGGTCTAATAGTCATTGAAAGTCTAGTCAGAAATGATATTGTAAAGAAAGGCAGAAAAACAGAATACGCTTCAAAGTCTGGAACATTAAATCTCTCTTTGGCTAAGATAGCTAAGAACGTTGTAAATGCCGCAAAGGGTATGTTGTAAGTCGTTATTGACAGTATCGAGGAGACGAAACCTTTGTTCTTTAAAGCTGATATTCCTTTACTTTCCCTATTCACTTCTGGGAATTTCAGCTTAGTGGATAAAATAAACGCGACCATAGCCAGCGGAATGAACCACAAGAAGATTTCTCTGTAACCAACTCTCGTCAGGAGGTATGTTTCAAGTGCAGGACCTATGATCAGGCTCAGACTCAGACTTGTAGAATATAATGCCAACAACCTTTCAGCTGATTTTTGATCGTTTGCTAAGCTCGCTGCGGTTATTAGATTCGGCATAATTAAGCCAAATGTCAGACCTGCTAAAGCTGATATGAACCAGACTGTAAATACGTTAGAATAATAATAAAGTAGAAGGGACAAAACGATAAAACCATTAGAGAGTATGAAGGCTCTCTTTCTAGTAATTGCATTTAACGAAGGATTAATATACGACGTAGCCACGAAAGTAAAGGCAAAGATTACCGTAGAGAGAAGTCCTACTACTGTATTAGAGAAGTGCAGAACATATTTTCCGAGTAAGGGGACTGTTGTAGTTACCATGTTATTAGTTGCTCTATCTGATACTGTTATTAAAACAAGAAATATAGCTGCATATATTAGACTAGACTTGTGCTCAGCCATGGCTTGAGAAAATAGTTCGATACCGAATTTAAGCTTAACTACTAATGTTTAAGTCACTATATAAATACTATATTCATTTTATTTAAAAATATCTTAAAATACCTTATTTAATGTTTTCATAATACCAACATCTTACCTTATTGTCTCCAACGTTAAATAATTTGGGATTTTCAGTATAACATCGTTTCCTCAACTCCTTATTAATTAGATCACAATAAGGGTGATACGGACAGCCGTGGTCTGATGGGTCTCCTATCTCCTTTATAGGAATTTTCTCTCTAAGCTTGCCTAATGTGAGCTTCGTGTTTTGAAGAAGCAGAGAGTAAGGGTGGTAGAACTCCTTCTTAGTAGACTCCTCTACTATTTCATTACCAAATAAAATCACTATTTTGTCAAAGACATAGGGATAAATTACAGAGGGATTAAATAGGACTAAACTTGCTGACTTCATTTTCGTTACCTTAACTAGCATTTTGAGAGCGTATTCCCTTAACTGTGTATCCATAGTGGATAGAAAATCTTCTGGTACTATCAAGCTTACTTTCCCAAAAAATATTGATAGAATTTCCAATTTGAACTTATTAATTTCACTTAAGTCGTTAATTTTTGTATTTTCAGTCTTCTAATCTCCCAATATTGTTTTAATCCATATTTCATCTCCTTTTCCGAATTTTTCTCGTAAAGTTTCAAAATATCCTTTACGGAAATTAGTATACCGAGCAATAGTAGTGAAATTGACAAGAGGAGTAATAGTAAGCTTAATTTCAACTGTATTCAGGAGATGAGAAATGATCTCTCCTTATAAGGTTATTTTAAATAATGTTATAAAAACACAATAAACTGTAATTGTCGAAAATGATCATTTAACCGATGTTATAGCCCTATTCTCTATATCCTCAAGTTCCTTTAGTGCTACGTCATTACTTATATCATACTCTGTAGCGATCATTACTTCAGCTTCATTATCTATTTCCCTAACTTTCTTCACATAACCGTCTGCAACCTTTATGTTCTCTACGGCACAAACGGTCAGTCCTCTTTCTCCTTCCACAAATGATAAGAACTTGCAGCTGTCCAACATAGACAGTTTCGTGACTATCTTAGAGAACACAGCAAATACTACAATATCAGCCTTTGACAAATCGACTATAGGTATCACCTTTATAGCGTCTTTACCTATTAACGCACTTATTCTCCTCTGAATCGTCTTTGTAGGTATATTTATTACCTTCGCCATATCACTAGGTTCAGCCCTTGGGTTCTTTAACAACTCCTTAACTATCTCTATATCTACTCCAGAGGGCTTAACAGGTGTTTGTGCAGGAATATAAGTCATCTTTGGATCTCCTAATTCCTTAGCCATTGTAGATATCTTATCTGTTAAGTCATTGTAAGATTCTCCGTGTATTCTGTAAACGTTAAGTTCCTCTAAGCACTTTATTTTCACGTTTATAAATGGTGCGTTAAAGTCCTTTTCGTTCTTGAAAGAGACGAACGCGTAATACTTATTATAAAAATTGGGATTGACGGTAAGCTTAAATGACCTTATAACGCCATCTTCAATCAACTTGTTAAACCTATAATTAAGTGAAGTAGCAGAGAGATTAACATCTTCAGCAATCTTTCTCTGTGAAATTCTACCGTCCTTGAATAATGAAATAATAATTTTTTTATCTATTCCATCCATTAATTCCCTAATCGGAGTTCTTATTTATATACTTTTATCTAAATCTCTCTAATACAAAAATTTCTAAGTAAGTACTAAGTAGCGACCCCGCGACCTCAGAGCCGTATTAGTATTATGAGATATAACTCCTCCTCTTACTTAGCTTGTAGTCTGCTGTACCCTTAGTTATTATCTCTATTAGGAGAGCATTCTTGTCCTTCCCTCTCAATAACCTGCCGAGCCTCTGTAAGTACTGTCTCTTAGTACCGTAACCGCCCAATACTATGCCTATGTTAGCGTCAGGAACGTCTACTCCTTCATCAAATACAGTAGATGCAACTATCACTCTGTAAACTCCCTTCCTGAACTTTTCTAAAATTTCCTTCCTTTCGTCCTTACTGGTCTTATAAGTCACAACAGGAATTAAAAATAACTTACTAAGGTCATAGGCTAATTGTGTGTCCCTCGTGAATATGATTATTTTTTCGTCCTTGAACTCCTTTAAAAGCTCCTTTAATTTGTCTACCTTAGCTTTTGAGTTTACCGCAATCTTTAAGGATTCATGCCAAGCTAAAAGAGCTTCTCTAGCCTCCTTATCTTTCGAGGCTAATCTCACAAGTCTGTTAAAGTCATCTAAGCTACGTAAAGTCAGTTTCCTCTTCTCAAGAAATTTCTTTAGCTTAGACCTTAATTCTTTATACTTTCTCTCTTCCTCTTCTGTCATTTTAACATAAACCTTCTTTATATCAAAACTGGCTATGTATTTTCCTGCAAAGTCCTCTACCCCTTTTCGATAGACTATAGGTCCTACCAAATCCGGATACATTGTATGCTTTCCGTCCTCCCTTTCAGGGGTCGCTGTCAAGCCCATTCTGTGGGGTGCTGCATACATTTTAGCCATGAGAGAGTAACCTTCGGAAGGAAGATGATGAACCTCATCGAAAATTACGAAAAAGAACTTGTTACCCAACTCTTCAGCCCTTGTATAAGCTGAGTCATAAGTTATTACCGTGATGCCAGAGACCTTGTCCACTCCTCCTCCTATTTCCCCTACATCTGCCTTCAATATCTCCCTTATGGAATTTGCCCACTGATGCATTAGATCAATTGTCGGCACTACCACCAGTGTGCTCTCCCTTAAGGAAGCAATAGCCTTTAACGCAACAATAGTTTTTCCAGCTCCAGTAGGAAGTACTATAATGCCCCTCTTTCCTCGTAATATCCAAGACCTCAGAGCCTCTATCTGGTAGTCCCTAAGTTTTATCTCGTCAACAATCGACGGAAAAGGAGGAGTGTAATCAAACACATAGTCTTCTATTTCTACGCCCTCGCTTCTGAAATACTTTTTTACTTCGGCATATTTATAGGCGTAAGTTATGTAAGCCTTTAGCTCCTCAGACCATTTAGCCCCTGGAGCATATACGTCTAATACTAGTAGACCTTTAAAGTATCTGAGCGTTACCAAACTGTTTTAAATTTCTACATTTAATATTAAATGTGTTACCTTGGTCGTTAGCGAGATTTAAACTCGCAAAGAATAAAGTAGTACCTTTGTTCTGTGAAGACCCTGATATAGTCGAGGAGATCCTCTCTAAGTTTAAGGTAGGGTTAACTTTAGGAGAGATAAAAGAAGAACTAAAATATTTAGAGAAAATTTATGATTATAAACTCGTAAGGGGTATATTCAAAGTCATAGCTAAATACACGAAATTTGAAGAGGACTCCCCTATAGATCCTTTAGTTATAAGAAGAAAATTATACGAGTACGGTCCGGTAATAGATGCTGAAAAAAGAGAAAAAGTCATAGAAAAAATTAGTCTAGAATTAGGAATAGACCCTATAAAGTACATGTTCTCCGATCTAGAAGATGAAAGGAAAATTACGGAATTACCGCCCCTGACACCACAAGATGTGATTAAAGCTTATAACCTATCCCTATTGCAAACTCTACTGTTCAAAGCTTACAAGCTATCTATTTACGTATCGTCAAACTGGAAGGAAATAGTGAGGAGAGCAAAATGGTTAGGGTTAATGTATTTCGCGTATAAACCCTTAAGGCTTGAGTTCATCGGACCTGCTACCTTATTAAAAATGAGTGAAAAATACGGACGGAATTTCGCCATTTTATTACCTTATATCGTCTCTACAGAACACTGGAGGATAGAGGCTGACATCGTATTGGGAAAAAAGAAGAAGAGGATATACAAGCTAGAGGTAGAAGATTATAAGGACATTCTAAAGGAAATCGTAGACGAAAAAGTATTCGACAGTTCAGTTGAAGAGAGGTTTTATTATGAGTTTAACTCATTGTCATCAGGCTGGAAATTACTGAGGGAACCGGAACCTATAGTGGTTGGAGATAAGATATTCATTCCTGATTTCCTAGCCGAGAAGGGGAACCTGAAAGTCTATATAGAGATAGTAGGCTTCTGGACTGATGATTATATCAGGGAAAAAGTAAGGAAACTTAAGGAGGTAAAAGAACCGATCTTAATACTTTTAAACGAAGAACTAAGCTTAGGAGATTATGACGGAGACAACGTAATCAAATTTAAGAAAAAAGTAGACGTAATGAAAGTTTATAAGTGGCTTAAAGACCTCGAGACAAAGAGCTTAGAGAACGTGAAAATTGAATACTCCCTCAATAAAGATGTGGTGAGTATTAAGGAGATAGCCGAGGAACTTAAAGTCCCCACTAACTTGATCAGAAAGAACCTTAGGCAGTTTCCAGGTTATGTATTCCTCAAGAACTATTACGTAAAGGAGGAATTGTTGAAGAAGTTACGTGAGGTAGATTTCAACGGAGAGAGCCTATCTTCTTTGAGGTCTAAATATGGAGATTATATCGTGGAAGTATTAGAATATTTAGGCTACAAAATAGTGTGGAAGAATATAACGGATGCTGTAGCTATTCGACAAAATGGTGGAACTGAAAAACGATGAAAGAATTTTTCGTTTTATAATGAAATTTATTGAATTAAGAGAGAAATTAGGAGATAATTTAATTAAAGTTACTCTCGAAGAGAACAAAAACGAGATAGTAGTGTATGTTAGAGATAAAGTCGATTTTACTGTAGAGGACATCAAGTTTAAGTCCGTTAAAGAGGAACTGAAAGAGAGATTAACACAAATAAACGGAGTTAGGAAAGTTATATTCGAAGAAAACAAGGTGAGAGTTTTCGTTGATAAGATATATCCCGAACTTTTCGAAACTGTGAGCGTAACTGTTTACGAAATAGGAAAAGAGTTCGGGGAAGAGATCGAATGGAAAATAGAGGAGATTACATGACAGATCTTGGCGGAGGAACCACGGCGTTAGAGCATGCCTCCTTTATTCCTTTCTTACACGCCTCTTGTAGCAGTAATACCGCATCTCTCTCATCTCCTGCTCTCCTTAATGCCTCAGCCAATTTGTATAAGATCTCTCCATTTACATCGGGATTTACCTTAAATATATCCTTAGTTATGTCCTCCAGTCTGTCCCTTTTTCCTTGGGTTACTAGGGAATTCAGTGCTAAATCCACGTGAGCGTTGTACACGTTTTGCATGATACCACACATCACCACGTTTTTAAGATTCTGACACTTTGAGACGTCAAAATTCGATCCTATCTTGTCAAGGATCGTGAATAAGTATTTACAATCTACACTCTCAATTACATTGCATATGAACCAATTATACTCCTCCTTCTGCGGTGACAGTTTCAGAACATCTTGAACTATCTTGACACCTTCATCAACATATCCGTTGACGAAGAACTTCTTTGCGTCCATTAGACGTTTAATTAGGTCAGACTTGACAATAGTCATATGATATTATCTTGTGTCCACTCTTAAATTTCTTCCACTAATATGCCGAGAGAGATAACCGTAAGAACTCACTCTCCCTAAGACCATATCAGAAGCCATCTTTCCCATGGCAGGGGCGAAACTCCATCCCAACCTACACGCTCCGGTACTGAACACTAGATTATCATATTGTCCTATTATAGGAAATCCGTCAGGAGAACAAGGTCTGTAACCCATGGTTAAGTCATAAACATAATTTACGTCAACGACTTTCGAAGCCATGTTAAGGAAGAACTCAGCCCTACTGGAATCGTCAGAGAAGTCAGCGTCAAACCCTCCGGTTATTTTTATATTATCTGTGTTTTTAGCAACTGCAACTCCGTATTCTGCTAAGACAAACGGGTAATTTATACCCACATCACCTTTAACTCTATAACCGTATCCCTTAAATGCCGTAATCGGTAAACCAAACTTTCTTAAGGAAATGCCTGAAGCTAGAACTACTTTGTCGTATTTTTCTGCACCGTCCACTACACCGTCAGAAGTCACCCTTTCTACCTCTTTAATTACAACTTTAGCCTTAGCTATCTCTCTCGTCATTCTGTCTACGAACTTGAATGTGTCGACCTTAGATAGTTCAGGGAAGTACACACCACCAGCGAAATTCTTAACATCTACCACCTCGAATTTAGGTTTGAAGGGACTCAGTTTCTCCTCCTCCACAGCTTTTTCCAATGCGTTCTTGTCATAATATAACTCTAAAAGCCCGCTTTCCTCATAGTCGAAGTCGTTCTTCTCTTCTGCAAGATACTTGTATTCCCTTAAGGAAAACGAAGCCATAAACCTCATTATTTCCCATGCTTCCGGAGGAGCCGGTCTCTCTAATTCAGTAAGGAGTGCCGATAACCAAGATGTATTTACAGACTTCACATCGGTTACTCCAAGCTTCTTATATTTCATCATCTTTCTTATCATAGCCATAGTATTGATCTTATCAAACCTGTAGGGCTCAATCAGACCTGCAGCGTGAACAGAACCGTTTCCGAGAAAAGCTTTCTCATATATCGTTACGTCAGCGCCTTCCTTTAATAAGTAATAAGCTGTGAATAAACCTACAATCCCTCCTCCTATTATGGCTACTTTCAACTCTCAAAACCTTTTAAGATTTTTTCTGCCCTCTTCTTTATATTACTTTCTTGAGAAGTAAGATCTTTTAAGTACCGTATCTGAGATACTATATCTTCTTTCGTGATAAAACCTAGTTTAAGTAAACGCGGTACAGACTCCCACGCATAAATTCTCACACTCGCTTTCCTATGCCTTAAAAAGTCTATGAATCTCTCCTTGTCCTTACTTTGGAATATCCCCTCCTCCACCAACCTAACGAAAAGTCTCCACGCTTTTTTCCTTATCGTCATCCACCTGCTCCTCAACAACCTCCAATAGGAATAACGTACTTGAATCACTTGGTCTTTAGTAACTAAACCCAAAGAGATCATATCGACGGCTTTTGACCAAGCACTCCACTTTATTCTGTCCGAATCAACCGTCAAACCCCTCTCTATTCCTTTCACGAGAAGCTTCTTATATATATCCAAGTTATTCCAAGCATCTTCTCTGACACCTTGCAACGAGTTCCACAACAATGAGCGTAAATAACCCAAATACCCCTTGAGTTCGTTACCGTTACCGGTATCAGTTATAAACCTTATCATTTCCCAAGCTTTTTTCCTCTCGTCCTTGTTAGGGCTTTTTAGTTTGTCCAACCAGACCTTCTTGTCTCTTAAAACCTCCCTTATGTTAATGTTCTGCTTCACTTTAACCACCTGAAGCTGCCAAGAATACCTTAATCTCGTCTCCGTCCTTTAGTCTTTCATCTTCTATCAAAGGAACATCGTCCTTAACGACCACACTTCCTTGAACTCTGTACCCGATTTTCTTGAGCAAATCCCTAACGGTAGCTTTTTCAGGAAGCTCTACTTCAAGCCTTTTATTTTCCCTTACTAGGTTCACTATAATCTTCACAAGATATTTAATTATTTAACCGAGCTGAAAAATCTTATGTGGACGAGAAAGAAAGAACAAAAGAGGCCTACGAATACATTGTACACAGAAGAAAGCCTTTGGAATACTTGAGACTACTAGGGAAGAAAAAGACAATCGTGGACGTAGGATGCGGTTCTGGACAAAACTGCCTTGCGACAAACGCAAATTTCAAAGTTTGTTTAGACTTTTCCGAAAGACAACTATCGGAAGCGAAGAAGAGAGGGTGTGAGAACCTCGTGTTAGCCGACATGGAATTCATGCCTTTTAGAGATGGGTCAGTAGACGGGCTACTTTACATAGCCTCTTTACACCACCTAAGAGAGCCGAACAAAGCCGTCAGCGAAGCGGTCAGGATACTTAAAGAGGGGGGTAACGTCTTAGTTACGGTTTGGTTAATACAGCCTAAGTTCCTCTTTAGAAGAAACGTCGTTATCAGGAGCTCGATAAACGGTAAAAGGGTCGAGAGGTACTATAAGCTTTATTACCCGTGGGAGCTGAAAAAGCTCATGGAAAAATTCGGTTTCACTACATTATTTTCAAAAAATTACAGAGTTAATTCGATTTTTCCAAACAACTCTATTTACTTAGGGAAGAAATTTTCTCGATCCTAGCCCTCTTCAGATCCTCCATCAGACCTATCAGTTCGTCAACATTGTACCCCATTAGCTCTATCTTCTCTTTACCTTCCTTTACTATTCTCACCGCTAACGGAAAGAGTTCCTCAATACGCTTTATCGCATACTCTCTATTTTCTATGAGCGAAAACCCGAAGTTTACGTGTCTTGCCTCATCTTCTATGATAGCCCTTATACCCTCGTTAAATTTATTAAGACCGTATTTCTTGGAGGTCTCGTTAAGGATTTTCAGACCTACAGTAGCTAAAACTCCTTCAGTGATCATGTGGAACCTAGTCGCCACGTTGTCCTTCCAATTAGAAGTCTTAAAATCTTGAATTAAACCGTCAAATAACTCTATATATGATGGAGGAAGCTTAACATCCTTTAGTGGCTCTTCCTTGAAGTACTCCTTGAAAAAGTCGAAGTGTTCCAACTCCTCTATCACCTGCTGTAGTGAGTAAAGTTTTATCATCTTGGCGGCGTTAAATGATAGTTTCTTTAACTCGCTCCATCTACTCATCATCCCCTCTGGGTAGAAATGAGCCGAAAGATACCTTATCCCTTCTCTAACCTCGACTGGTGTACTCCTCCAGTTAGAGTCCATACTAAAAATGAATAAGATAAATTTAATTAATCTTTTATTAAAAATATTTAACAAAAGTTTATACTCTAGCTAGAAAACATTTAAAACGCCACTTAATGATTATGTTAAAGTGAGTGAGTTTCACGTACCGCTCATTGTGATACTGTCAGTGCATTTCGTAATAGTTCTCTTCATTTCATTGATATTTTTGGAATTCCTATCGAAAATATTTACTCACAGCTTTCAAATAATTAGGGGTTTTTTCTCTGCTCTGCTCAGTATAATGATATGTTCGCTTTTCGTAACCTTACTCGGTGATATAGGGCTCATCCTATCGGCTTTACCGCTGATTATTGTTTATAGGGCTATTTACGCGGTTAAATGGGAGGTCTCATTTATTTTCTCCGCTTTCTATATATCTTTTTATTTTCTCTACTTTAAGTACGCGATAGAGCTTACTCCTGAGATTCTCATTTGATACAACCATGACGTAAACAAAACCTATTATAAAACCGGCTATAGTCGCGTACTCCCCGTAAATAAAATAGTCCTTGTAAGCGAATGAGCCTACAATGATATACTTTCCAGGTTTTAGCTCGTAAGTCTGTGTAAGGTTAGCAATAGCTCCGTTAATGGTAAAGTTAAGTTGTAGATCTCGGTTAAGTGTTATGTTGAAGCTGACGTCAGAGGTTATCTGAACTACTAGGTTTCCGTCGGTAAAGTTATCTTTTTGAATAAATAAGGGCTTTTCTGATTTAGGAGGAATAAGGAGTAAGTTGAGCTTTTTATTAGAGGAGTTAACGTAGAAGATACTCACGTTGTAGACCTGATGAGGTTGTGGGTCATAACAAGTGAGATCTATAGCATATACTGTAGTATTAAGGGGTATAACTGTCGTGTTATGATAGTACTTAACTCCGTTGTTAGTTACAACCTCTATGTAGAAGTATTCTAAATTCGTTATATTAATAACAACTAGCAGATTCCCCACCAGGTATTGAGGGGGATTTAAAGTTAGAGCCACTTCACTCTCCTTACTTCCTTGTTCTGATACCCATTCAAAAGACCCGTTATATCTGACTACATGGGAATTTAATAACGGACTCACGTTGAGATTATTATGTTGTTTAGGGAGAATTGCTACTAACGGATAACCTACAAAGTTAGTGTTGTTCATGACAATGTCATTTTCTACTATATAATATGCATAAGCTGTGATATTTGTGACGGGCAGAGGAGACAGCAACTCATAAGATGAATTCCAGTAGACTAGACCGAAGGGTAAACCTTCTAACTGCTTTACAACGGAAGTAACCGAAGAAGGAATATTTAAAAAAGGTTGAGTTGCATTTGCATATGCAGATATTAAGAAAATTGAAACAAAGAATACTGGTATTAAACCCTTAAGTTCTGTGGGGAGGAAAGCTGTAAATAAGGTTAAAATCGCGAAGGGATAGATCAGATAGAAGTAAGGTAAACCCAACAAGATATATGCTAAACTAATTAACATGCTAATACCGGATACTTTGTTTCTCGTAACGAACGCTACACCCAATCCCATGATGAAAAGTGCGTAATATATTGCTATGGGTGTGAAAATCGTGTAAAACGACAACGATGAAGACGGGTAACCAAGTAAGAAATATGGAATAATCCAGAAGAGAGACGCTGTAAAGGCTATCGCCATATATTCCTTTCGAACTTTTTCGTTAGTTATACTCGCAAAAGTGAAGTTAAAGGGGTAAGCTACACTTGAAGAGATCAATGAAGTGGTGAAGAAGATTACATAATTACGTAAACTCACTGTCCTTGCCAAATAAAGTGCAAAAGGTAAGAGCGAGTATGTTACGGACAAAGGTATAGAAGTAATAGGAGTTAACATTGCGTATAGAACGGAAGAAATCAGTAGCACCATCCTGGACTTGCGAAAGCTGGAAAAAAACAGATACGAAGAAAGGGACGACACGTAATAAACTAGAGAAATGAACAAGTGAGAGCCTACGTAATCGTTCGTTTTATACACAAGAAAGTGAGCTATATAATATACCGGGAACATCTCGATTAGAGGAAAATACTGTAGACCCGGAAGCCACACGTTTATGATCCCATAATTAAAGAAGAAGGACTTAGAAGACCACCAGTAGTACGCTTCAGGTAAGGGTAGTAACCAGGAAACGAGGGGCATTACTAGAAGGGACAAGGGAACCACTAACTTACTCGGAATCTTTGACCTAGCTCCTTCTGCTATTATTCCTATAGTACCAAACAATAAGTCAAAGTAAGCTATGTCCCCCAGAGTTACGGTCAGAGCAGACTCATAAGCCGCTATCATTATCATGATAAGCCCTGAGGCGATTATAGCTCTCATGTCCAGATTGCTAAGCCTAAAGACTATAACCAGTGTAACGAAGGAGAGAAAAAGTACTAAGTCGGAGAAGTTGAGGACGAACAAGTTAAAGGCTAGGACTAGGAGGACCTGAGCGAAATCCCTATAGTAATACGAAGATATGGTTGATAACCCTAATATCACCAAGGTAAACTCGGGATAGGAATAAACTGAGATGAAAGAAAATGCTAAACCTATTGTTAGAAGGTTAATCTTTGGCTCTCCGAAAAGTGTATTTATCGAGATTCCGGCTAGAAAAATAGCAAGGAAGTAATATACACTCAATTCTTGGTGAAAAGACACTACAATTATGGCAATTGAAAACTGTACTAGAAGTCCGAGTACGGCCTTGTTATTTACTTCCACATGCTTTATTAACTAAGAAGGATTAAAAGATTAAGCGAAAGTGCTATAATTTAGGTTTCCAATTAAATGTGATGAATGACAAAGAATTAGAAGCTTTAATAAAAGAGCTAGGTCTTTCCATAACTATTCCACCACAAGCTAAAGAAGCTTATCATATAGTAACGGCACCTCCCCAAGGGTTTCCCTCAATAGACATTATCAGACCAAATGACTCGTCGAAGTTCTATCTCATCTCAATGGGTATACTAATTCACCCTAACCACAAAGCTGCTATCAATGAAATGAAAAAGGAAGATAAGAAGAAGTTCTTTCAGGAACTAACGGAAGACCTCCTTAAGATGGGTGTAGACTTTGCCTTTTTACCTCCAGGGTCTGAAACACCTGAGGTAATTCAAGTCTTAAGACTAGTCTTCATGGACTCACTAACCCCTAACGAGTTCTTAAACGCATATTATACAGTTAGAAACGCTGGGATGTTAGTTATAGCTAAAATAAATTACAAATTCGGTAATGTCCTAGGAGAAAGCAAGGGATCTCTTAGGTATGTCTAAAAGAAAAACAAAGATAATTTCGACTTTAGGTCCTGCTAGCGAAAAAGTCATCGACGAGTTGCTGAAATACGTAGACATTATAAGGCTGAACTTTGCCCATGGGGACAAAGATCAGCATAAAAGATATTTTGAACTGGTCAATAATAGAGCTCCTATTCTAGTAGACTTACCGGGACCCAAGCTAAGAATAGGTGTATTAGAGAAAGAACCTATCACATTAAAAAACGGTGATCTAGTAACCTTCGGAGATGAAGGGATTCCGGTTGAAGATCCTATTTTCTTTAAACTGATAAAAGTAGGGACTGAAGTACTCATAGCCGATGGCGTAATAAGAGTAGAAATAACTGAAGTCAATGAAAACTCAGCTAAGGGCGTAGTAAAAGAAGGAGGGTTGCTAACTTCGAGAAAAGGGATTAATATCCCTGACGCCGATATTCCTTTAGGGATCACTCCAAAGGATCTTGAGCTTTTAAAAGAGGCATTAGATTTAAGTGCAACCTACATAGGCTTATCTTTTGTGGTAAGTGAGGACGATATCAGAAAAGTTAAGGAAATAGTAAAAGGAAAAGCTTGGGTCGTAGCTAAAATCGAGAAGAAAGCTGCCCTCAAGAACTTGAAAAATATCGTGAAGGAAGCTGACGCAATAATGGTCGCCAGAGGCGATTTAGGTGTAGAAGTAGGGCTACCTAATCTTCCTCAGACACAAAGGAAAATAGTTAACGTGTCAAGAAAGCACGGTAAGCCCGTCATTCTAGCCACACAAGTTCTCGAGTCAATGGTTAACTCTCCTTTACCTACAAGAGCTGAGACTATAGACGTAGCGAATTCCGTTTCACAAGGAGTCGATGCGATAATGCTAAGTGACGAGACTGCTATGGGTAAATACCCTCTAGAAGCGGTTAAGACTTTAAACGATCTGATAATATCCGTCGAAAGAACTTTCAAACCTAAAAAGACTCAGCTATACATGAATGTTGATGAGGCTGTAGCATATTCTGCAGTAATAGCTAGCATACTGTCTTCCGCCTCACTTATCATAACATATACTAGGACTGGATCCTCAGCCTTAAGAATATCACGATTAAGACCTGTTGTGCCAATTATAACCTTAACACCGTCTGAGGACTTAATTAAACTCCTGAAAATATGTTACGGTGTATGCCCCAAAAAAGTGGAGGAACTAAAAAGTTTGGACGACATTGTAAAGAGAGCTAGAGAAGAAGCGATTCAAATGGGTCATAAGGGATTTATAGTTATAGTCGGAGGAGTGTACGGAGATAAAGGAGAAACTACTAGATTTTTAAAAGTAGAAGAGTTAGATTAGTGATTTACCACCTAGAGGCCGAATTAAAAATTTTTATACATTATTTCAAAAAGAGAAAGTTATGACATTAGATGCTCTGTTTAAACCCAAGAGTATAGCTGTTATAGGAGCTTCGAGGCACAAAGAAAAGGTAGGAAACGTTGTTTTCAGAAACTTACTCTCAACATATCACGGCAAATTATATCCAGTAAACACAAAGGCTGAGGACGTTGAAGGGATAAAGGCTTTTAAAAGCGTAAAAGAGATCCCAGACCCGGTAGACCTAGTAGTAATTACAGTCCCCCGAGAAGCAGTACCGACTGTAATGGAAGAGGCAGTCGAGAAACAAGTCAAGGCTGCTATAGTGATAACTGCAGGGTTTAAGGAGGTTGGAGAGGAAAAACTGGAGAACGAGATTATCAATATAGCCAGGAAAGGTAGTATTAGGGTATTAGGGCCTAATACCTTTGGAATTATTACTCCAGAGTTAAACGCTACTTTCGCCTACTCCGATGTCAAGAGGGGGAATATCGCACTAGTGGTTCAGAGCGGTGGGCTAGGGGTCTACATGTTAAACTGGGCTCAGAAAAACAGAATAGGCATAAGTTATATGGTGAGCTTAGGCAATCAGGCTGATGTAAAGGAGTATGAGGTGTTGGAGTACTTATCACATGATGCCGAAACTAAATCAATATTCGTGTATTTAGAAGGAGTATCAGACGGAAGCGCTTTCTTAGAGACTCTGCCTGAAGTAACTAAGAGAAAACCAGTAGTATTCCTGAAAGGAGGAACAACATCTAACGGTGCAGCAGCTGCTAAAACCCATACCGGCTCTTTAGCTGGCTCATTTGAAGTTTTCAAAGCTGCCGTGAGGACTGGTGGAGGAATTTTAGTTGAAAACCTCCATGACCTATTAAACCTAGCTAAGATACTAATGTATTCCGAACCTATAAGAGATCAAATATTAGTGATCACTAATTCAGGAGGACATGGCGTTTTGACTTCTGACGAAATCGAAAAGAACGGGTTGAAGTTAGTTGAAATACCATCATGGATGCAGGAGGAATTAAGCAAAGTCTTACCTCCTACCTCAATGCCTAAGAATCCTTTAGATTTAACCGGAGATGCTAACAGAGACAGATACTTGTCTGCACTAAAAGTTGTCTCTAACTTAGACTGTACTAAACTAGTAATAGTCCAAGCCTTACCGATGGTAAGCTGCTCTGACGTAGCTAGGGTTATCACATCTTATAAGGGAAAGGGAATAATCGGAATAACGATGGGTCTCGATGAGGACTTTGCACTTAAAATACTCGAGAGCGCTGGAATGCCGGCGTATACTTTCCCAGAAGATGCCGTTAAGGCAATAAGGTATCTTGTTAAAAAACCCGAGCCTAGAAAGAAAATAAGAGTAGCACAACCCATCGAGGCTGCTGTTGAACTCACTAAAGGAAAGTCTACTTTACGTGATTACGAAGCGTTAAAATTAATGGAAATTTACGGTATCAGGACGCCTAAATGGGGTGTAGCAGAGAGCGAAGATGAAGCTCAGAGAATTGCAGACAACATAGGTTATCCGGTTGTGATGAAGATCTCTCCTGACCAGCCACTTCATAAAACGGAGTTGAAAGGAGTAGTTGTAAACGTTGAAAAGGATCAGGTTAAAGAAGTATATAAACAGTTGAGCAAGCAGACAAAAAGAGTGTTAATTCAGGAGCAACTTTCAGGTTTAGAGATATTCGTGGGAGGACTGAAGGATCCAGTTTTCGGGCATGTTGTGTTGGTAGGAAGTGGTGGAATCTATGTGGACGTCCTGAAAAACGTTTCCTATGCATTATCCCCAGTGTACGAAGACGAGGCACAAGAATTGTTGCAAGAGAGTAAGATTCATGACATGTTGCATGCTAGAAAAAGAGGTTATGATGAAGGATCTCTAATAAGGACTATAATTACTGTCTCGAGAATGATAGTAGACCTCGACATTAAAGAAATGGATATAAACCCGCTATTCGTAAACGAAAGAGGAGCCTTTTCTACCGACGTTAGGATTGTGTTAAAGTAATGAAAAATTTTAAAAAAAATTAGCTTACAAAAATAAGGACGTATGATCCTTCTAAATTTTCTTTCACATCTTGGTATATCGTTTGAGTTCCGTTCAGATAATGCTGAAATATTGAAGTAGTGTTCACATAAACGAGCATTCCTCCTTGCAATGTATATAACTGCCCTAGGGGTATGACATAAATACTATTAACAAACGTAGCGTTAGCTGTTTCTAATTGTAAAATTCCCAAATGTAAATCTCCCACGGGTATCTGATAAAACTTGTTTGCATCGCTAACATTTACAAGAAATATTGCAGAACCTAATTGAGGACTGTAATAGACATAATCATAAATTTGAGGAGGTATTATAGCCTGTAAACACGCTATCTGAGCCCCGGTAGTGACATTGCTTATTATAATTTTTATAGAAGAGTTATGAGCGATAAAATTTATTATATGTGTTACGTTGTTGTTGAAATAGCTCGTAGCACCGACATACGTGGTGTTTACAACGTTAATAACAGTATAAAGGGGGTAGACTGCTAGATACAAAGGTTGTGCAGTGAAAGGAGCTTCCGCATTTGTAGGAATTACTAAAATTGCTATTGCTAGGAAAAATAAAGATAATATCAGCCTTCTCATTTATAAAAGATATAACGTATAAGATTTATTAATTTTATCCAAGTATTGTTTAATTTTTGTCAATTTTATTAGACTAATTAAGATAAAAACTAAATGTGGGTATCTTAATCTCTAAGTTGACAGAAATTAGAAAAGCTTTTAATTTAGAGTAATTCTAATTTACTTGATGGACTTTAATAAGCAGTACAAAGAGGAATTATTTGACTCAGAAGTTTACTTAGAGCTCGGCAAAAAAGAATCTGATCCAGTAGCTAAAGCTTTTCTCTTCAGAATGGCAGAAATGGAGAAAAAACATGCCTCAATCTGGGAGGAGATCAGCGAAAAAAGAGGAATTAGGATTGGAAAACTAGGAATTAATGATAAGTTAATGATAAAATTTTACGGAATTATAAGAAAAGTTCTAGGACTGGAACTCACACTCAGACTATTGGAAAGTAACGAGGAAAACGATATAGAGAAATACAACGAATTGGCGAAAAGTGAAGAACTAAACGAGAATGAGAGAGAAAAAATGAGAGAAATAAGCATCGACGAAGCCGTTCACGAGGAAATGTTAACTACAATAAAAGCAAAGGATGTGAGCGACTTCGTTTACGGGATTAGTGATGGTCTGATTGAGGTATTGGCAGCTACATCAGGGATAGCAGGAGCAGTAAGTAACCCATTAGTTGTTGCATTATCTGGGCTCATTGTAGGAATTTCGGGGACACTCTCCATGAGCATAGGAGCTTATCTATCTACTAAATCCGAGAAAGAAATCAATGAGCATAAGAGGGAAAAAGTAAAGATACAGAAATTGGTAGATAGAGGAGAAGTCTCGAAAAAATTATCCCACATCTTGTCAGAACTCGGAATCAAGGATAAAATAGCACAAAACATCTCTCCACAACTGGTAGATGTGGCTGAAGATATAATTGCACCAAAGGTTGACGAAAGTCCTCTGAAAAGCTCAGCAGTAACCGGACTCTCTTATATCGTGGGAGCAATAATACCGATAATACCCTATTTTCTAAGGCTCGGTGGGATGTCAGGACTGATAACCTCTTATGTTATAGCCGGGATATCGATTTTCTTGGTAGGATTTATGATAGGGCTACTCAGCGACGTAAATCCCAAGAAAAAAGGCTTAGAAATGATGGGGTTAGGTATAAGTGCTGCAATTGCAACGCATTTAATAGGGCTACTAGCTTCGCTGGTAATTTGAGATATCAAGAAGGAATGAACTTATTACTTCGTAGGTTTTTTCTAGCTCTTGAAATGTTACATACTCATCATAAGAGTGGGCTAGGTTAAGTTCACCAGGGCCATAAATTATGGTGGGAACCCCTTTATATCTGAAAAACCTCCCGTCAGTAGCCCCAGTCATGATGTACTTAATAGGGTTGACGTTTAACCTCCTCATAATCACGTTTTCCAAAAGTTTGACATAAGTATTATCTGGTGAAGTATAATTTGGCTCAGAGATATTAAACGGTTCAACCTTAACTCCTTCCGCTAGTTCCTCTACCAGAGCTATGGCATCATTTACGGTAATACCCGGAGGAATCCTCATGTCTACTTCAGCCTCAGCGTAATCAGGAACAACGTTCACCTTAACACCACCCCTAATGACACCAGGGTTGAATGATATGGAGAGGTAATCTTTCTCAGTATTCATATCAGCCTTAGCTCTTAACAGTTCCACAACTTCTTTAGGAGTGCCTATATTGTAATCGGATATCTTCTGTAGAGACGTTAATGAGCGAATAAGCTTCATAATAGCATTTTCACCGAGTGAGGGTAAACTTCCGTGAGCAGATTTGCCCACACTGACTAATTTAACTTGAAGAAGTCCTTTTTCACCAAGGCAAATCGAATTTGAACCCGAGGGTTCACTGATCAGTACTAAGTCCGGTTTAAACACCTCAGCCAATTTCATAGACCCGTGAAACCCACCTGTCTCTTCGTCGGGAACGGCAGTGAAAACCAAATCGTATTCCAGTTTATCGGCCAAGTCAGAGAAAACCTTCATAAGTACGGCTAAACCACCTTTCATGTCAGTTGCCCCTCTACCATAGACTAAATTTTCTGATATTAAGCCTGAAAAAGGATTATTCTTCCACCTTTTTTCATCTCCCACCGGCACTACGTCGTAATGTCCGTTCAACATGACATGATTTTTATCCCTCGGTTTGCTTTGAGAAATTACTACTGGCCACCCTCTATCGAATTCTATAATTGAAGCGGAAAACCCTTTCTGACTAAGATAGTCCTTGATAAACTCGGCTCCTTCTTTTAGGCTATTCCCCGGGGGATTAAGTGTAGGTATTTTAATTAATTTTGATGTTATGTCTACCACTTCTTCAACTTTATTGTTCATATTGAGATTTTGGTGTTTTATAATCATAAATAATTGTTCTAAATAGTATTCATAAAATCAACGTAATCCATAATTATTAATTAGATAAATGTTCACTACGTGTGAATAAACGTTAAATACAAGATATTAATTAAGGAATGAATGTACAGTAATTAATAATGTGAAATATTGTTCATTTAATTTTTAAATCAATTAAAGTCTGTATAAATGAAAAAGTGAAAAGGTAGGAATCTGATGTAATCTTATGAAACTTCAAAACATTGAAATTTCCTCAATATTATCACCAGAAGCAAGATACGTTACCATTACTTCAAAATTTCTGCCAAATTTAGCTGACGAAGTGCCTGTTTTCACGTCATATAATGGAGAGAAAGTAAAGTTAAGAGAACTAATAATACTATCAGAAAGGACGGGGAAGAAGATCATCACCGGTTATAAATACGATTTAGAAGTTAAGGAAGGTGACGGAGGATTAACGTCGCTATATGACGTTGACCAAGTAATCCTCACTATGAAAGCAAAAAATATAATGAGTTTATGACTACGACCTTAATTTTTATAGGTCTGAAAGAAGGGAGCCCCGAAAAAGCTCTAATCTTGCACGACGTTCCTGTTCTAGCCAAAAATAAGACTGACTTAATTGATCAAATAAAGGGTTATTTGAGAACTTTTCACGGAATCGAAATTGATCACATCCCAGCTAAGTTTAAGGTAGAACACAAACATCTAGTTAAGGCAAAACTAATTGACGTTGACTATGCGTTTAGCCTGTTCAACTTATAACGGCTTTCTCTTCTTTTTTAGTACTCTTCTCTTTCTTAGTCTCGTAACTTTCCATAGGTTTTATTTTATCTTCACCATTTTTAGTCTTCTCTCCCATAATTCTCTTTTGCAATTGAATTATAGCTCTAGCTAAGGCTTCTGGCCTTGTTGGACATCCCGGAGCGTAAATATCCACTGGAATTCCAATTTCTGAAGGTAATACCGTATTATAAGAGTTCCAGAATATTCCACCTTCTAACGAACATGCCCCCATAGCAATTACAAACTTAGGTTCGGGCATCTGATCATAAACAATCTTAGCAGCCCTAGCCATTTTTCTAGTCAACGTCCCCTCAATAACTAATAAGTTTGTCTGCCTTGCTGACGAGAAAGGTAAAACTCCAAATCTCTCTGAGTCAAATCTTCCCGCCGCAAATGCACCGAATTCGGTTCCACAACAACTAGTAGTCAAGTGTGGTGGCCACAAGGAGAAAGCTAATCCCCAATCTCTTAATTCTTTGATAGGCTTTCTGTTTATTAACCATTGAATAGCCTTCTTTGCAGCTTCCTGAACATTTCCAGTAAGTAATAATTGATCTGACATCAAAATCTATTTCTCACCATTTCTTAAAACCTTTAATTAATACCCCTATCATAAAAGTATATATAGTAATATTTTTGTTATATGAAAATTTCTTCGATATTTAAACATTGTAGGGCTTTTTAAGCCCGTCTTCATCAATCCGAGATCACCTCATCAATCACCGTTCAGGAAAGTCAGCATAGAGCGCCCCAGCCATCAATCGCTTCTCGTTGGTTCCTCATCACCACTTTTTTATTCACAATGGCAGTTTAAAATGTATGACTTTGATCCTTAAAATTGATCCCTTAAATCCTGAGATCGACAAAATTAGACTAGCAGCTGAAGTCATAAAGAAAGGAGGTACTGTAGCATTCCCTACAGAGACAGTCTACGGTTTAGGAGCGAACGTATTCGACGGCAATGCTTGCCTTAAGATCTTTCAAGCGAAGAATAGACCGGTAGATAATCCCCTAATAGTTCACATATCCGATATTGAACAACTATACGAAGTAGCCTCAGAAATCCCAGATAAAGTACTAGAGTTAGCACAAACTGTTTGGCCAGGGCCCTTAACATTTATACTGAAGAAGACCGAGAAAGTACCTAAAGAGGTAACAGCTAACTTAGATACTGTAGCAGTTAGAATGCCGGCTCATCCTATAGCACTTCAGTTGATTAGGGAGAGCGGAGTCCCTATTGCGGCTCCAAGTGCGAATTTAGCCACGAAACCAAGCCCTACAAAGGCTGAGGACGTCATAGCTGACATGAACGGGAGGGTTGACGTAATAATAGATGGTGGACATACTTTCTTCGGCGTTGAATCAACTATTATTAACGTCACGGTTAATCCACCAGTGCTTCTGAGACCAGGTCCCTTCACAGTTGAAGAACTGAGAAAGTTCTTCCCAGATTTAATAATCCCAGAATTTGCTGAGGGTAAGAGAGAAGCTGAAATAGCCTTAGCGCCCGGCATGAAGTACAAACATTATGCACCTTCAACCAAGTTAATAATTGTAGAGAACAGAGAGATCCTTGACCAAGTAATTAAACTGGTTAGCCAGAAATACAAGGTAGGGCTACTTCTGAGCAAGGAGTTAGCTGAAAAATATAAGGGTTATCCCACTCTCGTACTAGGTAGTGATGAAAACTTGTACGAGGTAGCTAGGAATTTGTTTGACTCTTTTAGGGAATTAGATAAGCTGAACGTAGACATAGGAATAATGGTTGGTTTTCCCGAAAAAGGAATAGGTTTTGCGATTATGAACAGAGCTAGGAAAGCCTCAGCTTTTTCAATTGTGAAAAAAATAGAGGATGTGTACAAATATGTTAGTCTTTAAGTTCCCTAGCGTAACTTCAACACAAGACCTAAGTGAAGCAATTTATACCATGATCAATGCAGACAAATTCGTAGTAGTCGCTGAGGAACAGACTAAGGCAAGAGGTAGGTATAAAAGGGAATGGTATTCTCCAAAGGGGGGACTGTGGTTCACTTATGTAATAAAGGGTTTTAATCCAGAGAGGATACCGTTTACAACTCTCACAGTGTCTTTGGCTATCAGAGAGGTTGTAGGTAAGTACGTAGATGCCTATATAAGGTGGCCTAATGACATAGTAACCCGTAACGGTAAGGTAGGAGGAATATTAGTTGAAGGAATAGTTGAAGGAAGTAAAGCTACAGTCTTCATAGGAGCGGGGATAGATACTAACGTGGATTCCTTTCCTCAAGGAGTTAAGGCCACGTCTATGAAATTAGAAACTGGTAAGTTGACGGATAACGATGAACTACTTAAGGACGTGATAGGTAGAATCGACTACTATCTGTTCCTTGAAGACGATAAGGTCATCGAAGGGATTAACAAATACTTGTCAATTAAGAATAGGACTGTTAAACTACTGGGGAAAGATTGGGAAAGGCAATGTAAGGCTCTATTCGTTGACTTTATGGGAAGACTGGTTACTGAATGCGGTATCTTCGAAGTAGAGGAAGTATTAAGAGTAGAAGAATTATGACAAGTAAAAAGACCTTATGGTATAAGAAATTAAATCGCTCTTTCCATTACTTTACTACAAGTACCGGTACTTTAGCATCTTCAACTATTTTTGTTGAAACACTACCCAATATTATCCTCTTGAAAGTCGACAATCCTCTACTACCCGTAACTATTAGATCACTTCCGTTCTTAGCTACATATTCAAGGATCGCTGTTGCTGGATCTCCTTCTAATACTACAGCATCGACCTCTTTTACACCGCGTTGCTGGGCTTTGGACTTAGCGTTCTCCACATCAGTTTTAGCCTTGTTATACACTTGTTGAATTACTTCTCCAGGGATCGGGGCTACTCCCATTCCCAACAATGCAGCTGTGTCTACGACCTCTACCACGTCTAATTTTGCATTATATTTACTTGCCAAATCAATGGCTACATCCAATGCTCTAATCGCGTGGTCTGAACCATCATACGCTACGAGAATCTTTTTAAACATATTTGATCACTTTCTATCTCTTAGAATTCATTTAAAAAACTCACGCTATATTAATGCCTGATATTTTTAGTGAACGTGTATAGACATTCCCTTTTAAATCCTTCACTCCAATACCTCCAATTATCCCTTTCAACATTTCTTTTAGTGTCCCAGTTATTACAACTTCCCTTACAGCAACACCATCATACCATGCTACTGAACCTACTACCGAAAACTCTCCAGTGTCGAAATTACTGGTATGAACACCTTGTACTTGATCCACGACTATTACGTCATCCTCGACATTAGCGGCAACATCAATATCAAGGACAGAAGATGAGATTACCGGTGGTGAGGAATAGGATCTTGAGGAGGAATGAGTGTTTTCTTTACCCGCTTTCCTTGACCAATAAGTATTGGACAGAAATGTGGTGACTTTTCCTTTGTCTATAATACAAACCTTTTTAGAAGGTAAACCTTCACCGTCAAATGACCTGCTATAAGGAGCCCATTCAATTAGTGGGTTATCGTAAATATTAATTTTATCGTTAAGTAACTCGCCCTCTTTCAACGTGCTTTTACCCCTATAGACATTTTCGAGAGATACGGCATAAGACAAAAGAGGAGACAAAAGCGATGCGACAGCCTTGGGTGTGAATATAGCCTCCTTAAATTTCCTGTCGAGAACCACTCTTCTCTTGTATATCTCGTTCTTTTTAGTTACTTCATCTTTTATTTTCTCTACGTCTAATTTTGACAAGTCCCTTACCGTGACTCCCTCATAAAACTCCGGCGTTATGAAAGCGTCTCTCTTAAAGTTAAAAACGAGAGACACACTACCGAGGCTCCTCTCCTCAGTAACGTCTACTCCCTCAGTATTAACCACTTTTATCTGCGACACGGTGAAGTCATAATATTCCCCGATAACGTTTGCAAAGTTCCTTACTTCTCCTAAAGCCTCCGCGTACTCTTTAGCTTTTTCCCTAGCTTCATCAAGCTCGAAGTACTTCAGTCTGATCTTTTCCACTTTCTCAGGAGATGGTATAACGTTAAACTTGTCCTCTTTAGATGCTTTTGCACTTTCTATAGCTAGGTCTAACACCTTATCATCAAGAGCAGTAGAGTATGCAAAGCCCGTTTTGCCATCCTTGAAGACTCTTACGCCGTAACCGTAATCAGTGAGATTGAAAGAATAGAACTGTTCCCCTCTTTTAATTTGCAAGCTTTTCGCTTTTACTGAGAAAACTTCAGCCTGATACCCCAAGCTTTTAGCCCTTTGAACTATAGAGTACTCGTCAACCAACCAGACCACCCACCTTCATGCTCTTAACCTTTACGTAAGCACCTCCTGTTCCTACGGGCACTGATTGACCTTCCTTGCCACAGAAACCTGAGGAAAAATCTAATTGCTTTGAGACTGCTGTTATGTCCCTAAGGGTTTCCAAGGTGTAACCGGAAATCCCAGCCATCTTTATGGGCTTTGTTACCTCACCATTTTGTATTATATAGCCTTCCTGAATTCCGAACTGGAAAGTGCCGTCCGGGCTTGTTTGACCACCTCGAGGAGAAACGAGTAAGATTCCGTATTTTGTCTCCCTTACCATTTCTTCGTATGAGTGCTCCCCAGCTGATATAAACGTATTCCTCATCCTAACTATAACGGGATTTCTAAAGTCCTCAGCCCTAGCATTACCCGTGGGTTTCTGACCCAGATAGGCTGAATAAAATCTGTCTGTTAAATATTCGTTTACCACTCCGTTTTTCACTATATATACGTCCCTTCCTTCAACGCCCTCATCGTCATAAGGTACAACACCAATTGCCGAATTGTAATATTGCAGGGGGGAATCAACAATATTCACAAAATCCGGGGCTATTAGTTTGCCCCTTAAAGGATGAAGGATACCGTTTATGGCTAAATCGGCTTCAGCTAAGTGACCTACCGCCTCGTGAGCGAATACCCCTACTACTTCTGGAGCTAAGATCACTTCGTAATTATCGGCTTTAACGCTCTCACCTATGAACTGATTCTGAATCCTTCTCTTTATTGTCTCCAATATGTGTTCTTCTCCCAATACTTCCAAAGGATAACCAATGTAAGTATATTTAGAGTAAGTAGACGAGACAATATTATCTCCCTCTCTACCGGTAACCACTATAGAGAGACCAGAAAGCGTATAATCTACCGTAATATCCCTATCGTCCGTACTTAAATACTCCCTGTGAACCTCTCCCTCGTAATACCTTATAGACACGCTCTTAACCCTGTTGTCAAGCCTTAGTATTTGTTCTCTTAATTTCTTTAAGTCATTCATCTTCTCTTCAATGCTTTTGTTAACTTGCAACTTGGGTTTGATTTCGACCTTATCGTGTTTAGGCTGTAAATATACTATGTTTACTGTTTCATCTCCTATTGCACTTTCTATAGCGTCCTTTACGTTCTCTTTTATGATTTCCTCAGACGAGGAATAGTACCCCCAATTTCCTTTGTATAAAACTCTTAACGAATATCCATCGTCTACTCCATTTGTGGAAACTATTTCTCTATCCTCAGTTACAAGGAGGGATAATTCCTTAGTCCTTATCCTCCTTAAGTCGGCAAAGCTCGCCCCGAGTTGCTGAGCATAGTCCAGTAATGAATAGTTCATACTTTTAATCACGTAGAAAGAGTATAAATTAATGAATGTGGAAAAGATCAGCGTATCTATACCTAAAGAATTGTACGAAAGACTTGAGAAGTACATGCAAAGTAACGGGATCAGTGACAGAAGCAAAATACTACAAACTGCTTTGAGGGATTTCTTGGATGAAAACGAGAAAGACCAGACCTATGTTATAGGGATAGTTAACCTAGTTTATGACTACGCAAGTACAGACAAGGTAACGACAATCCAGCATGAATATGAGGACAAGATAATCTCCGTATTACACCTCCATAAAGGAGAAAAATGCGTGGAAGCCATAGCTGTAAAGGGGATGAAATCAGAGTTAGTAGACTTAGTTAGCAAATTGACATCTGTGAAAGGTGTCAGTAAAGTAAAATTAATAGTCTCAGAGGTTCAAGATAATTTCCATGTCCAAGATAAGCATTAGCCATGAAGCAAGGAAGTTGGGAATCTTTATCGCTTATACTGAAGTGACAAGTATTATTGTAAGGGAGACCGATAACGGACTTGAGGAGGAGATGAAAAAGATCGAAGAGAAATATAAAGGTATAGATATTGATTCCCTGAAGGACGACCCAGTGGTTAGGGCTTATAGAGACTTTTATTGGAAAATCAAAATCGATCCTACAAAGACAAGACCTAGCGGGGAAGCACTGAGAAGGAGAATAGCTAGAAACGGAAAACTCCCAAGGATAAATAACGTGGTGGACATCGGAAATTTAATGAGCGCGGACACTATGGTTCCTATAGGTATATACGACACAGCTCGTTTCAAATATCCATTAGTACTCAGACTGAGCGAAGGGAATGAAACATTTCTTGGCATCGGGAAGAAAGAGCCAGAAAAACTCGATAAGGACATACCTATTCTAGTCGACGATGAAGGAAAGGTAATGCACATTTACCCACATAGAGACTCCCAATTGACAAACGTCATCAACACTACTGAGAATGTCCTGATAGTAAGTGCTGGTGTTATGGGTGTTCCCGAGGAATTAGTAAGAAATGCAACGACAAGAGTTGCAGAATTATTAGTTAAATACGCTTGTGGCAAATGGAATGGAGAGGTGACAATATTATGAAAATGCTGATACTAGGATACGGGAACGTAGGAAAGTCTTTTGTAAAACTACTCCTTCAAAAAAAAGAGAGCGTACCAGAGCTAAAAGACGTAGAAATCGGCGGTATTGTAAACAGAAGAGGGATCATGTTAGGTTATAGAGATGAGTTCGAGGTGAACTTAAAAGGTGACGTTTTTACAGCTTATGAGAAAGTTAAGCCGGACATTATTATTGATATGATGTCTGCAAATTACAAAGATGGAAATCCTTCCCTCACGTTATACAAGACCGCTTTAAAAGACGGGGTAAGTATTATTACAACGAATAAGGCTCCGCTAGCATTAGCCTATAGAGAAGTCATGAGCTTAGTGGGAAAAGGTAGACTAGGGTTTCAAGGGACTGTTATGAGTGGAACACCCTCAATTAACCTTTTAAGGATCCTACCTGGAGCTGAAGTCAAAAGAATTAGAGGGATCCTAAATGGAACAACCAATTTCATACTGACTAGGATGTATAAGGGGGAACCCTTTGAGGAAGCTCTAAAAGAGGCACAGAGGTTAGGGTATGCAGAAGAAGACCCTACTCTAGACATAAACGGGTTTGACGCAGCTGCTAAGCTGACGATCTTGGCTAATTTCGTGATGAAGAAAAACGTAAGCATAAGGGACATAAAGTTTGAAGGGATACTGAATGTAAAAGAGGCAATAAGAGGAAATAAAAAAGTTAAACTGATTGCATATGCTGACGATAGTAAAATAGAAGTATTTCCGACAGAGTTAACGCCGGAAGACCCCTTATACTATATCGACGGTGTAGAAAACGCATTGGAAATTACGACCGATATACAAACTACTGTAATTAGAGGACCGGGTGCGGGACCAATAAACGCGGCTTATGGCGCTTTCTCTGACCTAATTTTATTAAAGAGAGGATTTATCTAGTCTAAATAGTTTTTCTCAACTATTCATCTTAAACTAACTTTAGAATGGTAGCTATGATTAGAATGATAGCTAGATAAGGAGATGAGAACTTAAATGATCTCCACGCCTCATCTTTATTAGGGTTCTTCATTAGCCTGAAGTTATAATAAAGAAGAATCATTGACAATACTGAGACTAATACGCCGTAAATTACACCTAAATACAACGTTAGAGAGAGGGCGAACGGAATCATTAAGATGTTTGAAACTGCTATAGCCTTTGCCGAAGTACTCTCATCTACTATAACTGGTAACATAGGTATTTCGGCTTTAACATAATCATCCTTAAACCTTAGTGCCAATGACCAGAAGTGCCCTGGCGTCCACATGAACACTAAAAGTCCTAGCATTAACGATTCAAAATTGAACACACCTGATGAAGCTGCATAACCCGCCCAAGCCGCCGCACTCCCCGCTAGACCGCCTATAACTATATTCCACCAAGTTCTGGGTTTTAACCAAATGGAATATACTAAGACATATACTAAAAAACCAAGAGCAATAAAGAATGAGGTAAGTAAATTATCTAATAAACCAACTGCTATACCGATTATTGCAGACACTATCCCAACAGTGTAAGCTTCACCTTTACTTACCTCTCCCTTAACAGTTGGTCTCCATGAGGTTCTCTTCATTAATTTATCTTTCTCTATTTCAAGACCACCATTTATTATCATACCTCCTCCTGCAGCTAAGCTTCCTCCTATCAGCACTGGAAGCAGATGAATCCACGAGAATATGTTCACGCTCTTTCCCAAGCCAAGTACAAAACCTGCTAGAGCTGCTATATCTAGTAAGCTTATAACTCTCGGTTTAGCGAGTTTAATGTAATTATTCAATTTCCTCGAAAGAGCAATCGACATCTTAAGATGTATTCAGTAACTAACATTAAAAAATTTATTACAAATAATAGCTAACATTTTAAATCTATAAAATTTTAAAATAATGAGATAAACGATACCTACATAAGGAAATAGAAAATGTAAATTCAAGACTAATAGCTCATTACTACTTTCAGGTCAGCATCTTTGTCTTTGTAAATCTTTATTTCCACACTTGTATCCCCGCACCTTTTCCTCAGTATAATATAACCCTCTCCCTCCCTAACCGTAACCCTAAGATTCCCGCAATTATTCAAAGCTTTTAGCTTGAACAAGTATGGGGGCTTAATTCGCTTTAAAGCCTTCGTGTAAACGTAGTCAAAGAGTTCAGTAGGGCTTTCGAAGCCAAGAGCCTTTAAAGGTACTTTGAATATTATTTCTATATAGTACTCATTAACATTAACCGATAGAGCCTCAAACTTTCGAGTATTCAAATATGCGATTAAGATAGGAGTAACACTAACTATGGCCAATGCCTCGATAAGAAAACTCCTAAAGTAATAATAAGTGAGTAGAAAACTGGAAAGTAAAGACAACCCAACGGTGAAGGGTATATATCTTAAAGTTTCAAAGAAGTCTTTAAGATATTCGGAAATAGAGAAGGAAGCTACACTACTACCTGCATATGGTATAACCCCTAAAAGAGCATAATAAATCGGTTTTTTGTCTTTTTCCATGAGTAATATTAAGAAAAAAGACCTTAAAAGCCTTATTCAAAAAACCTTTAATAAGGGTTGAATAGAAAGTTCACTAAAAATCAGGCAAACTAATGGTGAATTACGGTTCTGAATTTTTGAACTCATGAAAAAAATTGAAAGAAAAACTTAAGAACCTTTAAAATTAGGTTTCCTCTTCTCGAAGAACGCATTTACTCCCTCTTTAGCATCTTCAGTGCTGAAGACCACACCCCATCCTAAACTCTCCATATTTACCCCTGCAAGAATAGGTATATCTAGACCTTGATTGACTAATAGTTTTACTAACTTTAGAGCTACGGGAGGTTTCTCTGCAAGTTTTATGGCGAAGTTTCTTGTTTCCTTCTCGAGCTCTGTAAGAGGCACGACTTTATTAACTAATCCTAACCTTTCCGCCTCTCTTGCTGGTATCCTATCACCAGTCATCATCATCTCCATAGCTTTTCCTTTCCCTATCAGCCTAATTAACCTCTGAGTACCACCGAAACCCGGATATATTCCTAACGTGATCTCTGGTAATCCTACTTGAGCTTCCTCAGCAGCTATCCTTATATCACAAGCCATTGCTAGCTCTAGACCTCCACCTAGTGCATATCCGTTTATCATTGCAATCGTAGGTTTTGGAAGATTTTCTATATAGTCCATAAGTTCTCTGCCTTTTTTAGCAAACTCCCATGCCGTAAGCCCGTTTAAAGTCTTGAACTGAGAAATGTCTGCACCTGCACAAAAAGCCTTTCCTAGACCAGTTATAATTATTACCCTAATCTGATCATCTGCAACTAACTCGTCTACTGCTTGCCTTAAATCTTTCATGAGTTGTTCGTTTATAGCGTTTAACTTATCTGGTCTGTTAAGATATATCCAACCCAGTGGAGGCTCCTTTTTTAATTGAACCGTCTCCATCATAATCTAAATAGAGATGAACATAAAAAATGTTAGATAAACACTGGCTCAAACCTGTCCTCAAAAGCATGCTTAGATAGTTTCCCTTTGATGGGTAGTTTATATCCACAATATTGGCACCTCATATCCTCAGTCAAATGCCACTCTAATATTCTGAAACCATCACGCCTGATAACCATCTTACCACAGTTTGGACAATAGGTGTTTTCGTATGGATGGCCAGGTACGTTACCTATATACACAAAACGGAAACCCAAGTCTTTAGCTAAACGATAATGTTTTTCCAGTGTCTCTACTGGAGTCCAGGGTAAGTAGTCTAACTTGTAATCGGGATGAAACCTTAGGAAGTGTATCGGGATATCAGGACCAGCTATGTCCATTATTTTCAAAAGGAGGTTTTTTGCGGCATTTAGATCGTCTCCGATTTTAGGAATAACTAGATCGGTGATCTCCACATGAATACCGTAAGCTAATAGACTCCTTATAGTCTCAATAATAGGTTCTGGACCCGAAGCACCGGTGTATCTTTTCATAAACTTTTCTTCACCGTTCCCCTTAAAGTCTATTGTAACAGCATCTAGAAAATCTCTTACATAATCGACCAATTCGTCACTCCAGTATCCGTTACTTACCATAGTGTTGAAAAGACCGAATTTTCTTGCTATGACTCCAGTATCGTGTGCGAATTCTGCAAATATTGCAGGTTCATTATATGTATACGTCATCCCCTCTGCTTCATAAGCCCTCGCCATATCCACCAGCTCTTCTGGTGATAACTCAACGCCCTCTGCTCTCCTCCTTTGGCTTATATCGAAGTTCTGGCAATACATACACATCCAGTTACAGCCAAATGTCGAAAACGAGAATACTCTAGACCCAGGGTAAAAGTGAACTAGAGGCTTTTTCTCTATGGGGTCAACATGGGCTGCTGCTACTTTACCGTAAACATCCAAATAGAGTTTACCATTCCTAACACTTCTCACCCCGCAAAAACCTACTTGACCTTCGCCGATAAGGCACTTCCTAGCACAAGCCAGACATCTTACTCTGTTACCTTCAGTCTTATATAGCACTGCTTCTTTGCTCATAAGTATTATATCGTGAACGAGACTTTTAAATACTTGCAATCTACCATCAAGAACGTGAAGAGGAGAATATACTATTATGATAAAGATGGGATTTCTCTTACAGCGGAGGACTTAAAGAGCCAACTGAGGTCATACGGTGTGGAGATAATAGACGTTAGGACTTGTAAATACGTTGAGGTAGATTTCGCTTATAGTGAAAAAAATGAGAAGACGATTAAAAGCGTTTTAGGTGAACCATTATTTACAGACTGTAGCACTTGCTCGTTCGAGGAACTCTTCTTCGATTTTAGATTTTGGGAGTCCCACGAAGTTTTGGAAAAGAAGTGGAAGGAAGAAAAAGATACCCAAAAAAAGAAGTACATACAAGCTTTAATCCTAGTTTCAGCCTCGCTTATAAAGTACTGTAAAGGGCAAGTAAATGTTTCAGATCAACTTCTTTCTAAAGCGTTATCTCTTATATCCGAACTTCCTGAGGAGTTCTTTCCTCTCTTTTATCTCAGCATCGCCTTCGATCCCTAGTGGCGTATAACCGTCTACAACACCTATTACTCCTCTTCCTTGGTCTGTCTCAGCGACTAAAACTTGCAGGGGATTAGCTGTAGCCGCAAATATCCTAACTACTTCTTCAACATTTTTTATCCTATTTAATACGTTTATCGGGTATCCGTTCTTTATGTATATCACAAAGGTATGTCCTGCAGCTATCTTCATAGCAGTTTCTTGAGCTTTCTTAATTAAGTCCTCATCGTTTCCATCCCATCTTATTAACCTTTTGCCGCTAGCCTCACAGAAAGCTATACCAAATTTCAGAGTGGGACTGGATGAGGCTAGAGTCTCGTATAAATCCTCCACGGTCTTAATGAAATGAGATTGTCCTATGATTACGTTAGTACCTTCAGGGATTTCTACTTTCACAACATCAATTTTTACACTCATCATGATTTGTAAACACTAGAGAAAAATAAAATCTACCTATTATTCAGACGAGGACCACCACATCACTGTTCAGACGTACTCCGCGTTCATCACGACTTCAAATAAGCATAATCTAACACAACTTCAGTATTACCGTTAACTTGCACGTCTCTTTCTAGGTGGAAAATCGTGAATAATAAAGTATAATTCCCGGGCTTTACGTAAAAGACAGCAATTCCACTGCTGTTAGTCAAGGTCTGATTTAAGTACTTCCCGTTATAATATAGCCATATATTAGCTGAGCCTAAAGGCTTCGAACCTCCTCCTAGAGGACCGTAATTAACTAAAATTTTGACTACTAGCTTATAGTCCCCGTTAGGTAATGCATCTCCACCTAGATTATTAACGTAAATAACTGTTTTATAGGAACTATCAGTAACATAAACACCTACGGCAGTTATTATTATGACTATTAACGCCAACACGAGGTATATGTTATGATTCATCGCTAATGTTTGTTTAAAGCCTAATATATAAGTTCGTTCATCAATAATGTGTGTTTGATAAGCTGTTAGAAGCTTTCAAAGTATCTTTAAGAAATGATAGACAATTAATAAGACGTTATCTCATACTTGGAGCGTTTGACGGAATTCTGGTAGCTGTAAGCGTTTTAATAACCTCAGTCATTGCAGGAGAAAACATTGAAAAGATTACACCTATAGTTTTATCAGGAATCACAGGGGTCACTATTTCCTCTATGTGGAATACCATGGTAGTGGAGATAAAAGAAAAGAGAGAAGAACTGAGACAGCTAGAGCTTCAAATGATGAGAAAATTAAAGGGAACAATCTATGACTATTCTTTCAAATTGTCTATAATACTCACAACTCTCTCCCATTCCTTATCTCCGTTCCTAGGACTGATCAGCCTCTTGATTTATCAAGCTACAAGAAGCGTTACCCTAACGATCATCTTCTCCGCCATTACTTTATCGGGGTTGGGAATAATTTATGAAGGAGACATAAAGGAAAAAATAGGCACTGCGATAATGATGTTTATTGCGGGAATTATAGCCTCTTTACTTTCACTCCTTATATCCACCAACCCGTGATACTCCTACAACCAAACTTACTATATAACTCGATGCAACTCTTCTTCTCTCCCTTTCTACATTTGTCGCACAACGGCATGTAATCATTCACCGTTTCATCGTCACATACAATATTACCGCAGATTTCTACACATTTTCTCCCTTCTATCTCAATATAACAATCACTCACTTTCATACACTTTTTTAAACTTTTTAAACAATATGAACATATGTCTAAAGTTATTCAAAGAGTCGATAAACAAGGAGAAATAGTAGAAAGGAGAGAACAAATTAAAGAAATAATTAAAGAGATTGAAGATGGAACTGAAGACCTCAAAATAGTAGCCTTTATGGAGCACACCACACCACCTGAAACCGTAAAGCCAAAAGTAATAAAGTTCCAACAAGTAATAAAACTACTTAAACTCTTAGCTGAAGATAACCCAATAGAGAAAGGAGTAGCTAAGATAATGCTCTATTCACCATCTACAGGAAGATCTAGAGGATTAACACCAACAATGATGCCAGGTTTCCAGTATATAAAGGCTGGGATGCAGACTAAACCTCATTCGCACAATATGTCTTCCATATACCTAGTCGTCAGAGGGAAGGGATATAGCGTGGTAGGAGGAAAGAAGCTAGAGTGGGAAGAAGGAGATGTGTTCGTAGTTCCAGCTAACATGGTGCACTATCACGTAAACACTTCTAAGGACGAAGATGCAATCTTATTCGACGTAACAGACTCAGGCTTGTTAGAGAACTTAGGTATTCTAGAATTTAAAGAGGAGGAATAAAACTAGAAATCTTTTTAACTTACTTTTTTATCTTTTTACACTTTTCCTCTCAGTAACTTAATTAGAGATATTAACTTTTCGTCTCTCCATTTAGAGAGTTCTTGGAAGGTTTTACCCTTAAGGAACTCATACTCCTTCATTTGCTGCACAGACCTAATAACTCCCGTATACGGGAACTTATCGTACTTTGCAAGTGTGTGCATCCATTCGTTAGCACCATATCCGAAACCTCTACTAAAGAAGTACTCTAATCCTCCTTCTCCTCCTCCTAAATGATAAGTTAAGAAAGGCCCCATGAATGCCCATCTTAAACCGATTGCAGCTGTCATGACTTTATCAATATCCTCTACTGTAGCAATACCCTCATCAACGAGGTAAACCGCTTCCCTAAATAGAGCGAACGCAAGCCTGTTGCCTAAAAAGCCTGGAACCTCTTTTTTCAGCATCACCACTACTCTTTCTAATTTGTTCTCCATAAAGTCTTTAGATGCATCTAAAACTTCTTTAGAGGTTTTCTCACCTGGGACTATTTCTACCAATGGTAATAAGTGCGGAGGGTTCCAGGGGTGAATTATAACACCTCTTTCGGGGTGTTTCGGCATTGCTTTCTGAATTTCGGTCATTAATAAACCCGAAGTGCTGCTCCCGAGTATTACATCCTTATCTAGCCTTTCGTCTAATTCCCTGAATAGTTTTTTCTTAACGTCATAGTCCTCAATAACTGCCTCTAACACTAGATCTGTATCTTTTATCGCCTCGTCAAAGCTCGTAGTTGGATGGATAAATTTCATGTAATAATCTGGCTCTTTGTCGACTAGCTTGTTCTCGTATAATACGTTTAAGTAACCTTTGATCTTTACAAGACCCTTATCTAATGTCTCTTTCTTCTCTGTGTAGAAATAGTTTTCGTATCCCTTTAGTGCTAGAAGGGTGCTCCAACCCGCACCTATTACGCCCGCACCAATCACAGAGACTTTACGTATTTGTCTCATAGCTTTTAAAAAAGTTTAGAGAGTATAAGTATTTTTTGTCCGAGAACTTTACAACCAAACGGTTGCTTTTATTTATGCTATGGGTAATTGACTAATGCAATGGACTTAGTAAACCAAATTAAGGATTACGTAGAAAAGATAACCCCCAAGCTACAAGAGAGGTTCGATAGTAGGGAAAAGCTTCTTCTACTTTCAAGAGAAGTAATAAGATATGCAGGAGAGACAATATCGTTATCTCATAAAATGAAAAAGGAGGAAGCGACTAAGAGATACGAAATGGCACTACAAAAGTTAAAGGAGCTAAAGGAGGTAGTATGCAACTACCCTGAACTACTTTATGGGGATGTAGGAACTGCTTTCCAAGAAGTAGCTGAAGCTAGCGTAGTTTACTCTATTTATTTCGATCAGAGAGTACCTACGGGAGAGGAGCTCGGTATTCCAGATATATACTACATCCTCGGAATAGCTGATGCTATAGGGGAGCTGAGGAGAAGAGTTTTAGAATTGCTAAGGAAAAGAGAGGTTGAAAAAGCTGAACAAACTTATACTATAATGGAGGAGCTATACGAAATACTTTGGGAGCTTGAATATCCTAAAGCTCTTGTTCCTAATCTAAGGCAGAAAATAGACTCCCTTAGAAGACTTTTAGAGGAGACTAATCATGATTTATTTCTAGCTCACTTGGAATAGGTTTCTTTTATGTAGTCCACTAATTTTTCAGCCACATTAATGTTAGTTGCTACCATAAACCCTTTGAATTCTGGTACGTCGTTTAACTCGTTTACTACGTATCCCTTTGTTGGGTGTTCTAGGATATCTATAGATACAAACTCTCCTCCTACTACTCCAACTGCCTTTAATACAGTTTCTTCCAATTTACTATCTACGTCGATTTTAGAAGGATAACCACCTAAGGCTATATTTGCCCTCCATTCATTGGGAGGTACGTTTCTCGCATAACAACCTAATAAGGTTTTGCCCATTACTATACATCTTATATCTCTCCCTTTGTATTGTATATACTCTTGAACAATGTGAACCTTTAATGCTGAATTACCCATAAGTTCTTTATGCTCTACAATAGTCTTTCCCTCGAAGTTATCTCTCACGAGAGAAACAAGTCTTCCCCAGCTACCTATTGGAGGTTTGTCTATTAGAGGGAAACCTTTTTGCTCATAAGCTTTTAGAGCAGCATCTGGAGACATTGCAATTATGGAGTCTGGTATAGGTATTCCATGTTTATATAACCTTGAGTATGTTAGTATCTTATCTCCACAGATATTGATGGCATCAACGGAATTTATCGTATGCACACCAGCTGCTTCGAATACCGCAGATGAATATAACGCTCTGTACATACTAACAGGCCTTATTATTGCAACATCATATCTTCCAAGTCCCTTATTGAATGGTATAGGTTCTTGGCCTACGTTTATTATATCGTAGGGAACTTGTTTCACATCTAGTGCTTTAGCTATTAACTTCTCTTCTTGTCTTATTATATCCACTATCAACGCCGCTCTCATATTCCAGCACCATACTCCTTTACTTCATCAAATGTTAACTTATCTTGTATAGAAAAAGACTTAGTTACCTCATTCCCTAATCTACCGTTTAAAATTAAAGGTATATTATAATCGACGGCAATACGCCTCACCTCATAATCTAACTTCTTAAGATATCCATCAGTTACCACAATATCAACTTTTCTATCCTTAATAAGGGAAATTGCTTCCTTAACATCAACGCTTTCGATACCTTCTATCTCAGCTCCTTGTATCGTATAAGTAGTTAAACCAAACTCGCTTAGATTCTTGGCTGAAAGTGCTAAATACTCCTTGTTAGTCCTTCCATAAACCAGTGCAACTGAACCTCTTGAAGGAATTCTGTTAGGAGCTACGGCTAACCAACTCTTAAGCAATGCATCGTAAAAGTCTACGCCTAAAGCCGCTGCCTCTCCAGTACTCTTCATTTCTGGCCCTAAATATGGATATGCACCTTTCAATTGTGCCCATGAGAACTGAGCAGACTTTACTCCCCATACTTTAGGCTTTAGTTCCTTAAACCCATCGAAATCAAACCCCTTCAGAATACCCTCTAGGGCTAACGATATTATATTATTTCCTACTACCTTACTACTGAAGGGCATCGACCTACTAGCTCTTAGGTTAAGTTCAATAATATAGGGTTCTCCGTCTTTTACTACAAATTGTACATTAAACGGACCCTTAATCTCCAACTCCCTCATAATGGCATAAACACTGTTCTTCATTTTTTCAACTGTAATTTCACTTAACTTTCTATACGGTATAGACATAGTTGCATCTCCACTGTGGACTCCTGCCTCTTCTACATGTTCCATTACTATTCCGTAAACGGCCTTGCCATCAGATGCGCCATCTATCTCTGCTTCTATAGCGTTTTCTATGTACTTTGATACAACTACTGGATGTTCTGAGGATAGCTCTGTAGCCTTCCTTAAATAAACCATTAACTCGTTATCATCATAAACTATCTTCATTGCCGAACCACTGAGTACGTAGCTAGGTCTTACTAAGACTGGGTAGCCAACACGAGATACGAATTGCTTTACTTCCTCGAGTGATTTAGCAGAAACCCATTCAGGTTGTTTAATGCCGAGCTTATCTAAGAGTTTAGAGAACTTTTCCCTATCTTCCGCATTATCAACACTTTTTCCGGAAGTTCCCAATAATCTAATTCCTTCATCTTCTAGCTTTTTAGAGATACTGTTACCTATCTGTCCACCCGTAAAAGTGGCTACATATGCAAACCTTTCTTTCTTTACAATATCTAATACCCTCTCCACGTTAATCTCGTCAAAGTACAATTTCCTAGTTATATCCCAGTCAGTGGATACGGTTTCAGGATTATAATTAAGAATTGAGACCTCATCAAAGTAATCCTTTGCCGCGTCAAGAAGCGAAACTACACTCCAGTCAAATTCCACTGATACACCTATTCTAAAGCCACCTGCACCTATGATCAGGAGCTTTGAACCAGTCTCGGAAAACTCTATATCATCTTCTGTCCCGTTATAAGTTAAGTAGAGATAGTTAGTAACTGCAGGCCATTCACCTGCCAAAGTATCTATTTGTTTGACTTTCGGTTCAATTCCTAGTTTCTGTCTCGCAGCTCTGATTTCCCTTTCGCTTATGTTCAAAGCTTTTGCTAACTGGTAATCGCTAAATCCGAGCTTCTTAGCCTTCAGTAACGTCTTTTTGTCGAGCTGTTTAGTCTTCTTCAATTCCTCATAGAACTCCACTACATTCTTAATCTTATTGAGGAAGAATTTCCCTATTCCAGTAGCGTCGTATACTTCATCTATAGTAGCTCCCTCTTTGAAAGCCTTTGCTGCATATAAGAACCAGTATGGTCTTCTGTTCTTTAAGTTCTCTAGAGCTTCAGTCTTCTTCATCTTGGACTCATAAATTTTACCGCCCACTAGACCCGGTTCACCTATATCTAGCATTCTTATGGCTTTCTGTAAAGTTTCCTCAAACGACCTCCCTATGCTCATTACTTCTCCTACACTTTTCATCTCTGACGCCAGAGATTGTTCCACGTTCTCGAACTTATCCAAATCCCATCTGGGTATCTTTATTACTAGGTAATCCAAACTGGGCTCAAAACAAGCACAAGTAGACCCGGATACTTTGTTAAGAACCTCGTATAAGTCGTATCCCAATGCTAATTTAGCTGAGACATAAGCTAACGGGTATCCGGTAGCTTTGCTTGCTAAGGCACTCGACCTTGACATTCTTGGATTTGTTTCAATTACATAATAATTGTAACCTTTAGGATCAAGGGCAAACTGCACGTTACACTCTCCTACTAGATCTATGGACTTAGCTACGTCTATTGCCATGCTTCTCATATCTTGGAACTCTTTGTTGTCTAACGTCTGACAAGGGGCAATTACCGTAGACTCTCCAGTATGAACACCCATTGGATCGAGGTTCTCTATGCAAGCTATTACGGCTGAGTTACCGTGTTTATCCCTCATGACCTCGTATTCTAGCTCTATCCAGTGGTGGAGGTATTTCTCGATTAAGACTTCGTGAATGTAACTTTGACTTAACGCTCTACCTATATCTCTCTTTAAATCCTCTTCATTCCATGCTACTGTTGAACCTCTACCTCCTAAATTGAAGCTAACTCTTACCATTACTGGATAACCTATTTGTCGAGCCTTTTCCAGTGCCTCTTCTTCACTTCTAGCTGAAAGACTTGGAGGAACCGGTATCCCTACTTCTATCATTGTTTCCCTGAACTTTTCCCTGCTTAGAGCCCTCTCTATTCCTTCAATGGGAGTTCCAAGTACTTTAACACCGTATTTATGAAGAACTCCTTTCTTATAGAGGTCTACACCAACGTTGAGAGCAGTCTGTCCTCCAAAGCCTATCATTATAGCGTCAGGTCTTTCCTTCTCAATTACTTTTTCTACAGCCCACCACGTCACCGGTAACAAGTAAAGCTTGTCTGCGAACTTAGAGCTCGTTTGGACTGTTGCTACGTTGGAATTTACTAGGATCGTAGTTATTCCTTCCTCTTTCAATGCCTTTAACGCCTGACTGCCTGAGTAGTCAAACTCTGCCGCTTCCGCTATTTTAATAGGACCTGAACCTACTACCAGGACTTTCTTTAGGGACTCATACATTTTTAACCACCATTTTCTTGAATTTATCAAATACCCATGTTACATCCCAAGGTCCGGGTCTAGCCTCGGGGTGGAATTGGGTAGTGATTATGGGTAATTTCTCGTGAATCCAACCTTCAACTGTGCCGTCATCTGGGTTATAGAACCAGAGTTTTGTATTAGGAGGTAGATCCTCTTTTGACAAGATGCCATATCCGTGGTTGTGGGTTGTAATATAACATTTATTTGACGTAGTATCTATAACAGGTTTGTTCACTGCCCTATGACCGAACTTCATTTTCTTAACTTTTCCGCCTAGGGCTATAGTGGCTATTTGATGACCAAGACATATACCTAATATAGGAAGTTTGTATTCTGTTACTTCTCTGAAATTTTGGGCTAGGTCTTTAAGTAAATTCGGATTACCTGGCCCGTTCCCGAACACTATTCCCTTAGGGTCAAAGTCCATTATTTTATTAACGGAATAATTACAAGGAACTCTTACAATGGTAAAACCTCTCTGATATAGCTGGTACAATATACCATGTTTTATGCCGCAATCAACTAACACTACAGTCTCTTCCGAATTCCCTTGGTGTATAATAGGGGCTTTAGGTGAAGTATATTGTGTAAAGTCTATTTCATCGTACTTTTTCTCAAGGTACTTTTCAACGTTGACATCATCAAAGTCGATCCCAGAAGCTAATACGCCCATCATTACACCAAATGACCTCACTTTCTTCACTATAGCTCTAGTATCAACATCTTGTAACCCTGGTACTCCTTCTTTTTTTAACCACGAATCCAAGGTCATTGCTGAGTTCCATTTGAAAGGTTCCGTATGCTCCGCAATTACCACACCTTCTACCTGAATTACTTCAGACTCAAAATTGGTCAAAATACCATTTACGGTTCGTTTCTCTGGAATTCCGTAATTTCCTATTAACGGATGCGTAAAGACTAGGATTTGCCCTCTGTAGGAAGGATCTGTGAGACTGTCTGGATAACCATTCATAGCTGTAGTGAAAACTATTTCCCCAGCTCTGATTCCCTTAGCTCCGAATCCTTTCCCTTTAATTAGTGTTCCATCCTCTAGATATAGAAAACCTATTTCTTCATTGTAAAATGTCATCTTCTATCACCTTTAATTCCGAAATTTTATCTATAAATTGTAATCTATATTCTCTGAAATTATTCCATTTTTGCTCTATGTTCTCTTTTTTCAACTCTATCTCTGTTTTTATTAATTCTGGATTTGGAGAACCTATTACAGCCTTTTTTTCTATAGAACTTTTTAATGAAATTTCGGACTGAAAAGTGCCCGCTCTAATCTTGTTAGCAACCTCCATATAAGCTTTTCTGTAAGGTACTCCGGTAAGAGCTAAGTCCTCCGCTACATCTGTCGCCGTAATACTTTTATCGTCAAATTTCCCTGTAACTTCCATTTTCTCTAAGACGTCTTTAATGACGTAGATACTCGGAATCACGTGCTTTACGCACTCCCAATAGTGTCTGTTAAGTTCTTGTAAGTCCAAATTGTATCCTGAAGGTAAGGCTTTATATATTGTAACAAGTGAGGAAAGATGTCCGAAACACTCCCCAGCCTTAGTCCTCAGAATTTCCATGGTTACTGCGTTCCTCTTCTGGGGCATTAGGCTACTGGTGCTCACATGAGAATCTGGTAATTTTATTATTCCAACAAAGGAGGAGGAGAGCAATATTAAGTCCTCTGCGATTCTGCTAAATATCAACATTAACAAAGTCAAAGACGAGATTGCAGAGATTAAATCGAGCCTCGAGGCGGTAGCTGATATAGTGTTATAAACTAGACCTTCAAATCCTAGCATTTCAGCCTCTCTTTTTCTATTGAGTTTCACATTAGTACCAACTATTGCACCACTTCCTAAGGGACTTCTGTTAACAAGTCTTAACGAGATAAAAAGTTGATCCCAAACAGTGTCCAACTCCTCATCTACGTAAAGCAAATAGTGGGCTAGAGAAGTGGGTTGAGCCGGTTGAAAGTGAGTGTAAACTGGGATAATTACCTCAGTAGTTTTCTCAGCTCTTTCTAGAATAGAGATACGAAGCGAGTACAACGCCTCAAAAACGTTTACCAAGTAGTCCCTCATTTTAAGCCTTAATGCCGTGGATACGTGATCGTTTCTACTTCTTCCTAAGCCAACCCAACCCCCTTCCTCACCTACTAATTTTATTATATAGTCTTCTATTGCTTCGTGAATATCTTCGTAGTTTCCCGTGTACTCCCTAAAGGAGCTTATTGCTTGAAGGATTTTCTTTGCCGTGTCCTTTTTAATATATCCAGAGAGGTAAAGCTCAATTACATGAGCCTTCATCACCGTCTTTACTTCTTCTATTATCTCTCTGTCACTCTCGTTAGAGGAGGTATAAGAAACAACGAAGTCCTTATCCGTCCCCCACTTTCTATATAACACGTTAATCACTCCTTACTTCTCTCGTGAGAAGTGAATGCATTCCGAATATCTCAATGAAACCTCTTGCCATCTCATCCGTGGGGTACCACCCTTTATTATAACTTGCTACCTTCTCCGAGAACGGCGAATATTTAGGCTTCCTTCCGAGTATCCTCATTCCATTACCGTCAATCTCTACTTGGACTTCACCCGTAATCCACTTGTTCAAGTTATCTCCAGCTAACTCTAGGGTTTCCCTCAGAGGCTCGTACCATAGACCTTGATATACCAGGTCCGACCATTGAGAGTCGATTAACTTCTTAAATCTCAGCTCTAGGGGGGAGTATGTTGACTTCTCTAAGTCTTTATGTGAGTATATTAACACTAATGCAGCTGGAGCTTCGTAAACTTCTCTAGACTTAAAGCCTACAACCCTATTCTCGAGATGTTCAATCCTCCCGAAGCCTCTTGAACCTCCTAGTTCATTAAGTATCTGAACTAATTTTACGAAATCCATTTTCTCGTTATTAACTGATACCGGTACACCTTTGTCGAACTCAATAACGAGTTTCAGCTTTTCGTTAGTTTTTCTTTTCGTCCATTCAAAAGCATCTTCAGGTACTTCTACGGATGGGTCTGAAATTATATCTCCTTCTATACTTCTCCCCCACAAGTTTTCATCGATACTGTATTTACTACTCTCTGATTTAACCGGAATTCCCTTCTCTTTAGCGTACCGTAATTCAGTCTCCCTCGTCATTTTCCATATCCTTGCAGGAGCAATAATCTTGGCTTCGGGATAAAGGGCTTTAACTGCTAAATCAAACCTAACCTGATCGTTGCCCTTTGAAGTGGAACCGTGGGCTACAGCGTCTGCTCCTTCTTTTTTAGCTATCTCAACAACCTTTTGAGCGATGAGCGGTCTGGCTAGTGCTGTCGCTAAGGGGTAAACGTCCTCATAAAGTCCGTTCATCTTAACGGCATAAGAAAGAAACTTATCGGCGAACTCCTTTTTCGCGTCAATTGTATAGTGCTTCTCTGCCCCAGCTTTATATGCTCTTTTTTCTATATCTTCAAAATTATCTTTTTGCCCTACATCTACTGTGACTGTTATAACGGTAGCGTTGAAGGTTTCCTTTAGCCATTTTATGGCAACTGTTGTGTCAAGACCTCCTGAGTATGCAAGGACTATTTTCATTTCCGTGTTTACAAAGAAAATTTAATATTTAAGATATGGTCATCATCAGAAAAACGAATTCTCTAGGTAGGGAATGTTAAAGGAGTCCTTTAGCCCTTCTTTTTGTGTACATAATAATCAAGTGCTTGTCTAAGAAAATCAGTTCTACTCTCTAATCCCAGTTCTTCAATGTACTTATCAATCTTTGAAACAATCTCCTCTCTAAGTCTAACACTTACAACTTTCTTCATAATCTCAATAAAAAATGACCATACCACCTTATAAGAGTAATGAGTAAAAAATATGCCATAAAAAGCGATTAATTAGACTAAAAAGTTTTAACTTACTGAAGTAAGTATTACGGCGTTCTTGGCTTTCTTGTATTCCTCTAGCCTTTCTGTCATAGTTTTAATGGTAGCTGTAAGTATATCTTTGTGATATTTTCTAACATGTTCCTCAGCGTCTTCCTTAGGAACTGAGATGTCACATATAGTACACGTATAAAGTTCATCCTCTCCCTTTTTAATTATCGGTTTAATGTCCTTTGAGATTTCCTTAATAATCGGAATAATCTTCTTAGCCCTTGCTTCACTACCACTCTTTTCAATAATCCTCTGAGCGTAACCCCTAAGCTGATGTTTTGATATCTGATATTCATAGGCAACTGACGCTGGACCTTCCCCCTTCACTAGGTATTTCTCTAGAGCATCTATTATGTAGTCACTACCTCCTAGTATTTTTAATGCTATATAATTAATTAGAGATTTTGTATCCATCTGTTTCATATATAGTCACTAGACACCTTTATTATCGCCAGAGTTTAAAAGGACTACTGTTACTTTTCATAGATTTAGAACTTGACCCTTATAAGTAGTTATTTTAATACCTTCTCCTTCTTCTACTTTTCCCAATTCCATTACTTTCTCTTTTCCTTCTAAAGTCTTTATTATCTCCTCTACATTTTCCTCAGATACGAATAGAACCATGCCGACTCCCATATTGAATACTTTATGCATCTCTTCATGTGAAACTCCACTATTTTCTATAACTTTAAACACTTCAGGTGGATCTGGAAGTCGGATAGAAATGCGGTAATTTGTTATCCTCCTAAGTTTAGTGAAGGAACCGCCAGTGATATGGGCAGCAGCTTTAATTTTGTCTAAGACAGACAAAACAGAGTTTGAGTAAATCTTTGTGGGTTTTAATAGCTCATCAGCCCATTTTTCTAATCTAATTTTGCCTTCGTCTATAAGTTTTCTCACTAAGGAGTATCCGTTAGAATGAATTCCGTTACTTGCAAGACCCAAAATTACGTCACCGGGCTTGACATCCTGACCGGTCTTGAGTTTATCTGCAACTCCCACCACGGAGCAAGACAAATCATAGCCAGTTATAACTCCAGGCATAATAGCGGTCTCACCGCCAACAATAATGGCCTGTGACTCCTCAGCTCCATGTTTTAGGCCTTTCACAACTTTCTCCACTACATCGTCCATAGGTTTCTCTAGCGCTAGATAATCAACTAAAGCGATTGGCTTAGCCCCTACACAAGCAATATCGTTAACGTTCATTGCTACACAATCTACACCGGTAGGCTCGATAATCCCTGTCTTTAAGGCTAACAGTGTCTTAGTACCTACTCCGTCGACATGCATTACGATATACTTATCTCCTAATTTAACAGCTCCAGCGTAATGGCCTATTTTTATTGGAAGGTTAGAAGAAGAGAGGTAAGAAGAAATAAAAGAGTGGTAACTTCGTAACTTGTTCAAATCCACACCAGATTTAGAATATTCGCTCACCAAAGACCACCGTTAGGAGACCAATCCGCAGATATTCCCAGCATACCGTTCTTTTCCCTCGATTTGTAAGTATACCTCACTATCTCAGCCTTCTCCACTTGAGCTTCTAAAGTGTTCCCTATGTCGTGCCTATAAATCAGCTTCGTATCGGAACTAACCAGAGAGAAGCACTGATCTAATTTATTACTTGCATTGATAAAATCATCTATAACAACTATCTCTATCGCTCTTGAACCCTTGGTCACTAAGGACATCCCCTCTAAAGCTACAGAACCAAAGTAAACATTGCAGCCCAATTCTCTCATCTTAGGTAGATCTAAAGAGATCTTGTGGCCCGAAGCCATTTTCTTGTCTAAAGGATAGCCTAAGGGAGCTATAGCCCTAACTATCGAAGGCTTCTCTTCAACCTCTAGCTTTGCTTTGCTCAAGTGCCTTGTAGCAGTTAACTCGAGGGTCTCACCGAAATCAGATTTAATTCTAGGGATTATTGCTGAAGCCTCTGGGTCTCCTAGTCTCGAATAATACTCGATTATAGTTGGTCCCCACAGACCTGTCAACATCATCTGACCAGATAATACGCCTATATAGTCCATTCCGGTTTCCTTCCTTATGGCTTCTGCAGTTAGCTTTACTATCTCTAAAGATTTCTCGTACTCTTCCTCGTTTATGAATGGTAATAAGCAACCAGGGCCTGATATAGAGCCCATTCCACCCGTCTCTGGACCTATACCGTCTTCGTATGCGTTCTTATAATCCTGAGCTAGAGGCAGAGGCAAGTATGAATATCCATCGGTTAATACGTGGAGGGTGTACTCAGGTCCGTCAACTTTCTCCTCAATGATAAGTTTAACATCATCCTTAACTAAACCTGCTATGTTATTTACACCCTTACTCAAGGCATTTCTCTTTTCCTCGCTCAGATAAGCTTGAAGATCCGCAACGACCTTCACTCCCTTTCCCCCTACTTGCTCCGATGGTTTTATTGCTATCGAGCCTCCAAATTCTAAGATAAATTTAGACGCTTCAGCGAGGTTATTAAACGCCTTAAACCTAAGCCTACCGGGGATGTTGTATTTCCACATTAACTGCCTCATCCATACTTTAGACTTCTCTATCATAGCCCCCTCTTTATCAGGACCAACTACCGGGATTCCTTCCTCTCTAAAAGCGTTTGCAACACCTTCAAAGAGTGGATCTTCCGGGCCTATAACTCCAAAGTCCGGATTAACCTCCTTTATAACTCTCTTAACATCCTCAACGGATAGAATATCCCCAGTATAATACTTACCGCCAGTCTTAGCTACAACTTCTTTTATACCTGGATTTACGTAACTGGACATTGCATACACTTTATAACCTCTGTTGGATTTGCCCAGTGAATCTGCTAACGCGTTCTCCCTAGCTCCGTCTCCTATCAGAAGTACTTTCATGCTCTCACACCTCCTTGGGATAAGACTTAGTCATACATCCTACACATAAGGATCTATGACCAATGACCTTATACAAGCCTTCTAAGCTTAACCAGTAAATGGAGTCTGCTCCTATTACTTTTGATATTTCCTCATCTGACAGGTTAGCAGCAATCAAGTCTTTTTCTTCAGGAACTTCCATTCCGTAAGGACAGTAAGAAATTAACTTAGGGCTACCGATCAGCACATGAACTTCTTTAGCTCCCAAAGATCTTAAGCTAAAGATGGTGTTCTTTAGGGTTCTTCCAGTCACCATTGAATCGTCAACAAGGATTACTCTCTTCCCCTTTACAGAAGCCTTTATTGGGTTAAGCTTTAGCTGAACTCCGATTACTTTAAGGAAGTCATCTGAGGCAAGCATAGTCCTTATAGGGCTACCAGTCCTCGTAAAGCCGAGAGTGAAAGGGATTCCAGTCTTTCTAGAATAACCTATCGCATAAGGAATTGCAGTGTCTGGAACTCCTATAACCACATCGGCATCTATCCTTTTTTCCTTGGCTAATTGCTCTCCTATTTTAACTCTAATGTCGTATATATCTAACCCGAATACGTGGCTATCTATCCTGCTCTGGTATATTATGTCAATCGAACAATACCTAGGTTTAGGATCTTTTATTCTAGAATATGATACATTATAAGTGTCTATGTAAACCATTTCGCCCGGCTGGATCTCTCTCTTGAACTCCCCTCCTATCACGGAAATTCCAGAGGTCTCTGAAGATAGTATTGCCAAATCGAAACCGAAACCCCCTATTTCCAAGGGTTTCACTCCGCTCTCGTCTCTGTAACCGATCATCCTGCCGTCCTTGGTAAGGAATATCATTGAAAAAACCCCTTTACTTGCTTGTAATCCTTTCTCCGGGTCTGTGTAAACGCTTTTAAGCAAACCCTCTACATCTCTCACAACGCCGTCTATGACAGCAACACCGTAATCAGTCACTAAGGGATATCCTTGTTTAGTCCCATTATAAGCTACCCCGGCCCACCCTTCTAGACCTTTAACTTCTAGATCCTCCGGAGCCACGTTACTGGTAATGGTTGAAAAGCCCTTGTCGTTAAGAGTCGATATACCGCTGTAGGAATAACCCCTATGCTGGAGCCCTATTGAACCGTAGTATAAGAACTTACTTATGTTCCATATCTTATCAAATGCATATATACCTAATATACCTCCCATTTTTTCACCTCTTAAACACGGATTCCAGTTGGGACATATCGTACGAGAATTTAAGGGGATATACCCCAGAAAAACACGCGTGACATAAGTCTTTCCTACCTATCGCACTTATCATCTCCTCAATAGTGAGGTACTCTACACTATCTGCACCTATTTCACTTGCTATTTCTTTTTCCGTCTTACCATAAGCTATTAGCTCACGTGATGTTGGAAAATCGATCCCCATATAGCAAGGATAACGTATTTTAGGGGAGCCAACTCTTACGTGAACCTCCCTTGCCCCGTTATCCCTCATCAATTTAACGATACGCTTCATCGTATTCCCTCTTACAATAGAGTCGTCGATCAGCACAATCCTTTTGCCTTGAATGACGTCCTTAACTACCCCAAACTTATCCTCAAGAACGCTTTCCCTCTTATCTTGTGTAGGCATTATGAAAGACCTCTTAGCGATCATACTCCTTACTAATGCCAACTCTAAAGGAATCTTAGACTTTCTTGAATACCCTACGGCTATTGGGATAGAGGATTCCGGTACTGGGACAACTATGTCAGCATCCACGTAGTGTTTCTCGGCAAGAATTTCACCAAGCCTGACTCTTGCTGAGTAAACGGAAACTCCGTCAATCACAGAGTCAGATCTGGCGAAGTAAATGTACTCAAAGGAGCAGAAAGACACCAAGCTAGAAGCTATGATTTCGCTTTCGATATTTCCGTTCTTATCCACATAAACCATCTCTCCTGGTTTAACATCTCTTATTATACTCCCTCCTAATTGTCTGATGGCAGAGTCCTCAGACGCAATCACATAATTTTCTCCTATCTTACCTATAACTAGAGGCCTAAAGCCCTTGGGGTCTCTGAAGCCTATTAACTCTCCGTCTGAGGTTAATATAACTATAGAGTATGCACCGTCGGCAATGTCTGCAAGTTTCCTTATCCCTGCCTTAATATCCTCACTCTCACTTAATACCTTAAGTATGAATTCCGTATCCGTATTAGTGCCAAACTTGTAATAATTAGGAATAGTGCCGTTAAATGCTAAGGATATCTTTCCGTTGCTGAGGGGCTGTGCCTCGTCTATCGTCCCCTTTCCGGTGGTAGAATACCTTACATGACCTATGGACAAGCTAGAGGATTTAAGAAATATGGGATCTATCGCGTCCTCAACTAAACCCATACCTTTTAAGGTCTTAATGCCTCCGTCGATATAGGAAATACCGGCAGATTCCTGACCCCTATGTTGTAATAGCTTGAGCACTTCGTATACAATAAACGTAGCCTTATTATCCTTACTCCACACTCCAACTACTCCGCAATGCTCCTTAATCATTCTCGATCACCTTATAGAGGTAATGATGATAATTTTCGACCTCCTGCGATAGATCTAAGGACTTTTCGTCAATCTTAAGCACATGTGATTCGGAATTGACTTTACCGATTATTGACGCTACGACCCCCTTCTTATTCCTGATGAACCATTCTGGGTCATCAGTTAACACCACGAATCTACCGCTGGATTCAGAGAAGAGTTTCACAAGCAAATCGTCTCCTGCATCAGTCTTTATCTGTCTGGTTTGAATCTCTAACCCGAAGTCCTTTATAAGGATAGGAAATAACGCTGTCACTAATCCTCCTCTACCCACATCTTTCGCGAACTTAACTTTACCCTCGTTTATCCCTTGGATGATCAACTCACTTGCTAATAGATCCTCGTTTAGCCTTACCTTAGGAACATCACCAAAACTACCATAAAGTTTAGTCAAGAAGGTACCGCGTAATTCGTTTCTCGTTAATCCAAGCATCACGACACTTAAACCATTCTCTACTGAGGGTCTAAGGAATTTGTTTTCAACTAGCCCAGCCATTACAACGAGCGGTGTAGGCTTTATCGGTTTACCCTCTTTGTTTTCATTGTGGAAAGAAACTTTACCGCCGACTACTGGTGTATTAAAGAACTTCGCAGCCTCTGCAATACCTCTTAAAGCTTCTACGAATGTGTAGTAAACCTCCGGCTTTCTGGGGTCACCGAATTGAAGGTGGTCTACAATCCCTATTCCTTTAGCTCCTACTGTGGCTAAGTTCCTATAAGTTTCTGCTACTATGTATTTACCGCACTCATAAGCGTCCTCCTCACATAAATCTGGATTCGCGTCTCCCTTCACAGCCAGCAATTTCTGGTTCGGTAAGACTATTACTGACGCATCAGCTTCCCCCGGCTTTATTACTGTCGAGGTACCTACTTCGTAGTCGAACTGGGAGTAAGCCCATTCCTTACTTACGAAATCGGGATGAATCAGCATCTTTCTTATAGCTTCTTCCATGTTAATTTCTGGTCTCTCCTTAACTTGTTTTGTAGGTCTCTTTACATCCCACATGAAAAGGGGTGGGGAAAGAAGTAAATCAGAAGGCAACTTTACGACGTCTTTACCCTTATACCGAAACCTAACTATACTGTCTTCTGTAAAGTAGCCTATTTCCGCGCATGGATATTCGTAATACTCAAACTCTTTACATACTTCCTTTACCTTTTCTTCCTTTACAGCAAACAGCATTCTTTCCTGAGTCTCCGAGATGAGAATTTCTTCAGGAGTTAAATCAGAAACTCTTAACGGGACTTTGTCGAGATCTACTACGGCACCGAGCCCGTTAGCCATTTCGGTGACCCCGACCACTAGTCCTCCGCCTCCTAAATCCTTAATGGCGTCAACCTTATCTGCTACAGCCAGAGTAACGTCTAGTACTATCTTGCCCGCAAAGGGGTCAGCAATTTGAACAGCACCTATCTCATTCTCTCCGCTCAGCTTCCTAGACGCAAAAGATGCTCCTCCTAAACCGTCCAAGCCAGTAAGACCGACTATAACAATCCTGAGCCCAGGTTGTTTTGCTATACTGGGAACTATTCTGTCCTTTCTTACGATACCTATACCTGCAACATCTACTAGAGGGTTATCATCGTAAGTTTCGTCAAAAGACAGTTCACCACCTACTACTGGAACGCCAATACTATTACCGTAAAATCCTATACCCTTAATAATGTTCTTCAGGAGCCATTTGTTCCTGTCTTTATTTAGGTTACCGACTCTAATCATATCCAATAAGGCTATAGGAACAGCACCCTTACTTATAATGTCCCTAATAATGCCCCCTACTCCGGTAGCAGCACCATTAAAGGGGTCAATTGCTGAAGGGTGATTGTGACTCTCCAGTTTTAATACGATTGCCCAGCCATCACCTACGTCCAATGCTCCAGCATCTTGCCAGTCCTCTATTCCCATCACTACTCTTTCCCCAGTACTCGGAAAGCTCCTCAGATAAACCTTAGACGACTTGTAAGAGCAATGCTCAGACCACAATGCGTCTATTGTAGCCCATTCAGCCTCAGTAGGTTCCCTGCCCAACTTTTTCCTTACTAGTTCCATCTCGTAAGCTGAAAGACTCAACCTCACCATTTTCTCAACCCCCTAAACAATAGTAACCCGTCCGTAACACCGTCAAGGGAAGTCAACTTGAAAGAAGCCCTCTCAGGATGGGGCATCATCCCAATTACATTTCCTTCCTCATTAGCTACAGAGGCTATATTAAAAAGAGAACCGTTAGGATTGTACTTCTCGTCCACAGTACCGTCTTGACCTGCATAATAGAGTACTGCAAGTCTTTTAGCCCTTTCCGCATCGGAGTGATAGTACCTTCCCTCAGCATGGGCTATGGGCATTTTAATGATATCTTTCTCGAAACCTTTAGTCAGGACAGTATCTTTCCTTCCTACCTTCAAATAAACCCATTTGCTAATGAACCTCAAATTCAGGTTAGGCAACAAAGCACCTTCAAGCAATCCACCTTCTACTAAAATCTGGAAGCCGTTACAAATTCCTATGACGACTTTCCCCTCGTCAGCCATTTGCTTGACTTTTTTCATTGTCTCCGTGCTAGCCGCTATACTACCCGCCCTAAGATAATCACCGAAGCTAAACCCCCCTGGTAGAACTACAGCCTTATATTTATCGGGATCGAAATCCTTAAATTTCACTATTTCCGCATCAACTGAAGCCTCGAGAAGTGCTTTATAAACATCAACTTCACAAGTAGTCCCGGGGAATTTAATAATCGCCGTCTTCGTCCCTATTCACCCTTACAATTATCTTGTGGACTATAGGATTGTACAACCTACCTTCCTCTGCAATTCTCTTTACCGTCTTTTCAGCATCTTCTGGACTGGAAGATTCAACGTTGAAAAGAATGTATTTACCAGCTCTAGTACTATTTACGTTTTTACTGATCTTTTCTACGACATATTTCTGTATCGTTTCTCCTTCTGGATCCCTTATCCCATCCTTATTAAGTATTATTAGCTCAACCTTGTAGATCACTCATTTCCACCTCTTCACGACGTTATTCTCTTGAAGAACTCCTCGTAACTCCTCTTTACGGTCTCCAGATCGGCTCCTTTCCTATATAGATCCTTATCGAGAATTCTTAGAGTATCTTTTTCCCTGATTCTCATAGAGTCTAACGTAATTTCGTCTCCTATAACGAGCTTGTCACCAAGCCTCCCGAATTCTAGTTTAAAGTCATAAAGTAGTAGCCCCTTTTCGAGAAATAACTTATACAGCACGTTATTTACTTGCTTCATTACTTCCTCTACTTGTTCAGCCTCCTTTCTCGTAAACAGCTTAAAGTATTCCATGTGAGAGTAGTTAAGTAAAGGATCGTGCCTTTCATCGTCTTTTAGGAAGAACTCCACTATCGGAGGGTTGAACTTTTCGCCTTCTTTTATTGGAAGCCTTTTCACAATACTTCCGGTGGCTATATTCCTCAAGACGACCTCTACTGGAACCATGCTTAACTTTTTCACTATCATAGTCCTTTCATCATACATTCCTACATAGTGGGTCTCTATCCCCTTAGACTCTAGAAGTCTGAAGAGGAAAGCTGATGTCTGAGCGTTTAATACCCCTTTTCCCGGCATTTCATCCTTTCTAGCTCCGTCTCCGGCCGTTATGGAGTCCTTGAAGTAAAGAAGGTAATGATCTTTATCGTAATCATATACTATTTTCGTTTTACCTTCTGCAACCTTTGTAAAATCCATAATCGTGATTTACACACGCGGTATAAAAAACTATTGTAAATGAAGGAAGAGTATTTACTTAACCAAGTAAAAGACAGTATTTTATTTTATGCCTACAGCTAAATACTGGCCATGAGCGAGATAACTATCGACGATTTCGCAAAGTTAGATTTAAGAGTAGGGATTGTAAAAAGCGCTGAGCATGTAGAGGGGACAAAGCTCCTGAAACTCATGGTAGATTTGGGAACGGAAACTAGACAGATAATAAGCGGAATTGCAGAATTTTACAGACCAGAAGAATTAGTGGGGAAGAGAGTAATCTTAATTGCTAATTTGAAACCAAGAAAAATAAGGGGCTTTGAAAGTCAGGGAATGATCCTCGCTGCCGGATGTAAAGAAGATGAGGAGAAAGGAATAAAACCGAGAATTATAACAGTAGATGGGGAAGTACCCGCAGGAACAAAAGTATGTTGAACCCCTTCGAGAAAGTAAAAATACCTCCAGAAGTTGAGGACTTTATAAAGTCTTACCTAAACAAGATACCTTCTATTGGTGGGAACACTCCTAAAGATAGAGAATTAAGGAGAGTGAAATCGTTAGAGAATTCTTTATCAAGATACAGCGAATTTGTGAGCACTTTCCCAAAAGTAGATGAGCTCCACCCTTTCTATCAAGAAATGGTGAGAATAGTAGCTGGAGACGTCGATAAACTTAAGATGTGTTTAAGCGCAATAAACAGAGCAGTAATTCTGTCTAGAAAGGTAACGAGACAGTATATGGGATTAATAAGGAAGAGCCAAGATGAAGAAGCAAATAAGCTTATGAGACAGTGTGTAGGAAGGGTAAACTCGATTCTAAGGAAGAGAAGTGAATGTGTTAGCTGGACTATACAAGTGGCAAAATCATTGAGGAGATTCAAAGCAATAGATCCTTCATTACCTACAATTGTCATAGCTGGAGCCCCTAACGTGGGTAAGAGCACGTTAGTAGGGAAAATATCAAGTGCTAAACCGGAAGTCGCATCATATCCTTTTACTACTAAGGAAATACACGTAGGACATATAGACTTAGGGTTTTTTAAAGCCCAAGTTATAGATACACCAGGAATATTAGACAGACCTATGGCTAAAAGAAACAAGATCGAGTTACAAGCAATTAATGCGATCAAAAATCTGGATGGTATAATTCTTTTCATTTTCGATGTATCTAAAACCTCATTATACAGCGCGAAAGAACAGTTAAACTTGTACGAAGAGGTAAGAGAGTTAGGAAAGAGGGTAGTACCCGTACTGAATAAGATCGATGATAAAGATGAAAAATTATACGAAGAGATAAAAACTAAAGTCAATCCTGAATTCGAGATTAGTGCTGAAAAAGGGGACGGCATAAATGAACTTTTAAATTATGTAATATCCTTAATGAAACGTGAGATCGGAAGTAAAGTACTGGATAAGTGAGATTTTTCAGTCCATTCAAGGAGAAGGAGAAGTAATTGGTACCCCCTCAAACTTTATCAGGCTTGCTGGTTGTCACTTAAGATGTATATGGTGTGATACGAAGTACTCTTGGTTTAAATATGAAGGAAAGGAAATGACACTGGATGACATTTTGTCTCAGCTAAACAGAAATTTACCGTTAACTACAATAACGGGGGGAGAACCGCTTCTCCAGAACATTATACCTCTTGTTGCGGCGATTAAACTACAGCTAAAGCAGAAAGTCTTGATTGAAACCAGCGGAACTATTAGACCACCGAAAAAACTTGCGGAACTCGTGGACATCTTCTCTGTATCACCTAAACTCAGTAACGCAGGTTACAAGTTTAACTATAATTTTATTGACGATAAATGGCCGACCTATTACAAATTCGTGATAGTCAACCCAGAAAAAGACCTCAAGGAAGTAGCTGAATTCGTCAGGAGAAATAACATAAACCCCGAAAAAGTCATCCTACAACCCGACGGTAGGGTGAATAATTATGAGGAATCCTTAAGGAGACTGGTCGATGCCGTAATGGAGTTCGGTCTCCCTTTTAGAGTTCTCCCTCAGCTCCATAGACTCATTAGATATAGATGACTCAACACTTTCCTTTAATTTCCTGAGTTTTTCCTTACCCTTACGTAATACCTCTAATGAAATGGATACTAACTCTTCCAGCTCTTTCTGGTCTAAAGAAGGTGAGAGGTAATGAACCATCTTTACTCCGGTTCTTAACTCGACCAGAACTCCTTTATTATTTGAGGTTAGAATACCACTGTGCTTGAACCCTGCACCTCTAGCTATCTTCAATAATTCCCACGCTTCTTCCTTATCTTTAGTATACACGTGTAGGATTGGACCTTGCACGATCAGCCAGAGCCTTCTAACATAACCCTTAGATATTGTGTCTTTTAAATCTTCCAAACTAAAGGTAATATGATTCTTATAAACTACAGTGGAATCTTTTCTCTCCCATGGTAAATACGAGTCTATAATGGAAACCCTACCGCTACAGCTACTCTGTGTATATGCCTTTTGCCTTTTAAAGAACACCTCTAATACTTCGAATATGTCTGGATCTAGGTACCCAATCTCCTTGTCTCTCAGAATTCTCTCCCATGCTTTCTTTTTATAATCTTCCCAGTTTTCCACGACACTTTTTACTCTTAATGACCTAAAAAGTATTAATGAATAGAGTAGTTGAAAAATTTCTAAGGGCTGAGGAATCCATTATTTTTCTTTCCACAGATGAAATCTCATTAAACGACCTATATGACGATATTCCTATAGGAGTCAGAGTAGTTGTTGTGAATAATAAGAACAATAGAAAGAGAGTGATGGATTTAGGTTTACTAAGCTTCATCATGAAGAATTGTGAAAACGGAAGATATTTTGTTGAGAGATATTTAGACCTTACTAGATCTTTAGATGACATTCAAGAAGAGTTTAAAGTCTTTACGGAGCTGGAGTACCTTGCTCTTTGTCCCGATGATAAAATAAAGATGTTGGATAAGGACTTACAAAGCGTTTTGCAAAAGCTTAAAACCTATCTTACTAGGAGAATTAAGAAAAAGAATGAATTATGATGTAGTGGTAATCGGTGGAGGGATAGGAGGTTTAACTGCGGCGATAAGAAGTTCGGAATTAGGTAAAAAAGTCGCTATAATTGAAAAAGATGAACTCGGGGGAGAGTGTTTAAACAGAGCTTGTATTCCGTCGAAGACCCTAATAGATGCCGTAAAGCTGGTTAGCAAAACTACAAAATCAAACTGGATCTCGGGAAAGGTAGAGATAGATTACGATAGACTTGGAGTATTCAAAAACGAAATAATAAAGAACGTCAAGAACTCTTTCACTTCAGTCCTCAAGAAGTATAACATTGACGTCATAAAAGGACAAGCCAGTGTAAAAAGGGAAGGGGAAGTAGAGGTTAACGGAAAAGTGATAACCACAGATATGATGGTAATCGCGACGGGTTCAGAGCCTCTTTCTTTAGCAGACTTCCCACTAAACGGGAGGAATGTAGTAGATCCATGGACTGCAATGAACTTACCATCCTTACCTAATGATATAATTATAGTAGGTGGAGGAGTTGCTGGCGTGGAGTTAGCTACCTTGTTCAGGGCTATGAATAAGAACGTTACAATTATAGAGTTAATGCCAAGACTATTGCCCGTTCCGGGAATAGATATTGAAGTTGCAAATGAAGTAAAGAAAAGATTGGAAGAAAAAGGTGTTAAGATCTATCTTAACACCAAGTCAAAGATAGTAAAGAGTGATGATAAAGTTGTATTTACTGCACAAACGCCTTCATCTACAGAAGAAGTCAAGGGAGATTTAGCTGTTATTACTATAGGGAGGAAACCAGTAACTAACGGCATTGATCTAAAGGCTATAAAAGTAGACAGTGACCAAAGAGGCTACATTAAGGTAGACAATAAGGCGAGAACTAGTAATCCAAAAGTTTACGCTGTAGGTGATGTAGCTGGAGTGCCCCTCTCCGCAACGAAGGCATGGAGACAAGGAATTATCGCTGGAGATAATATAGGTGGTAAAAATACAGAAATGTCCAAATATATTCCGTCTTCAATTTTCGCAGATCTCGAAATAGGAGTAGTTGGGCAAACTGCTGAAGAGCTGAAGAAGGCTGGAATAGATGCTCGAGAGATAAAAGTCCTTATGAGGGAGATACCGAGAGCGTGGACACTTAATGAACCTGAGGGATTCCTGAAAGTTTACGTGGACTCTGAAGGAAAGATTCTGGGTGCTAATATGGTAGGTGAGGGGGCAACGGAAGTTATAAACACATTGGCTTTAGCCATGGAGTTATCCCTGAAGTTAAGTGATCTTTATAAAGTACAGTTCTCTCATCCTACTATTTCAGAAGTGATAACCGAGATATCTCAACGCGGAATTTACGGAGAGATTTATTAATACTATAAACCCTTTTCTAAACCATAGTGAGTGATAAAGAGATCAGGCAAATCAAAAAGCTTTTCAAATTTCTCTTTTTGACCTCAAGAGGGGGAAATACTAGGCTTAAAATTGTGAAATTACTTGAGAGCTCTCCAATGAATGCCAACCAACTAGCTAAGCAACTCTCTATAGATTATAAAACCGTAACCCATCATCTCGAGGTCTTAATGGATAATCAAATAGTATATAGAGAAGGAGACGGTTATGGGGCATTATATAAGCTTACTTCTTTCTACCGCATGTATGCAAACGTTTTGAATGAGCTTCTTAAGGAGACTAAATCCTCTTAAATGTTTGGGCTCAAATGTGGTATTTGTGAGAAGGAAAAAGACATTATCAGAGTTACTTGCAGACGTTAAAATCGCAATTAATAAGATCGATTTCTGGGTAAGTAGAATCGATAGTAGAGTTAAAAATTTGGAAAGGCTATCCCTATCTAATGTGGGTAGGTTCCCCTATCTAAGTAGGGAATATATAAAAGAGGCAGATATAAACAAGAATATAATATCTAGGCTTATCCAGTTGAAAATCATTTTGGAAATCCTTGAGATTAGACTGGAGACTGTGTTAATTCTCGGAGAGGTTCGTGGTTATCTAGCTCCAGTAGTAGAAGCCGTAAAGGTACTTAAGAAGGAAATAGGTTCTTCAATTGAATTTTCTCCCATAATAGACGAGATTTTAGATTCATTAATACCGATTGAAACTACTGAAACCCCCTTTATACAGAATATAACGGAAGAAGTGAACAAAATACTCTCTAAGTCGGAAAGTATTGCTAAACAAGAGGTAAATAAAAAATATAAAGTCTCCGAGGTAAGTATATAGTGAAAATAGACTATGATAAAGCCTATAGTGAGAAAAATACAATTAACTGGCGGTTCCACATATATAATATCCCTACCAAAAAATTGGGTGAAGGAACATTCCTTAAAACCTGGTGATGAGATAGAGATAAGGCAGGACAAACAACTACGATTAATACTTACCCCAAAAAACAGAGAGGGAGACGAGAAAAGAGAGAAAACTATAGGTCTCAACTGTAATAAACCTGATATCTCCTTTGTTATAAGAGAGATAATTGCATATTATATGGCAGGATATTCATCAGTTACAGTATCGTGTAACAGATTTACTGCAGACGATAGAGAGATGATAAAGGACGTAGTAAGAAAAAGGCTTCTTGGGGCTGAAGTTATTGACGAGAATGCTAGTAGTTTAATGATTCAATTTCTAGTTAATGAAAAGGATCTGTCTTTGACTAAGTCCATTAGTAGAGCATTCAACATCTCCTATAATATGTTGAGGGACTCGATGGATGCCTTGTGGGAAGGGGATGAGAAGCTCAGTAAAGAAATCTCTGATAGAGATGATGACGTAGATAGGTTTTACTTTTACACTGTAAGACAACTTTCCTTGTCAGTTGAATACTCAGATATTCTCGAGAACGAAGGATATAACTTGACTCAGATAATAAACATATTCTCAGTTGTGAAATCTATAGAGAGGATTTCCGATCACACAGTAAGGATATTACAACAACTTCAGACCTTAGAGAGACTTGAGGATAAAAGAGTATATGATCATGGCAAAACTACTGCAGACTTCTATAAGACTTCAGTAAACGCATTCTTTAACAAAGACGGGAATATAGCCCACGACGTAATTAAGAAAGAGTATGACTTGTTAAATTCTAATGTTCTTATAACCCAATCTATTCTCTCCTCTCAACTTGATCCCAAGAAAACAGGGTCTCTACTGATAATCATGGACTCCCTTAGAAGGGCTATAAGATATTCCATCGACATAGCGGAAGCAATAATAGATCTCCTTGCTAAACAATCCGAACCATTTGAAGAGCTAACTGATTAAACCTTGAGTTTTTATAACCGTTTAGAACTTCTTGCAGTGTTTTACTCTTTTTAGTTATCCTTGCCAGTTTCTCCAGCTCGTTCTTATCCTCTAACGTGTAAGCACCTTTTCTGAAAATCAGTAACAAACATTCGTCCGTGGTTACTCCCACCGCTAGGTAATTCTTTATAAATAGGTGAGAAGCTGTTTCGAGATCCCTGTAGGAGAAAACGCAGACGTTAGGATGAGTATGAGTAGAGGCAATAGCTGAGGGATGGGGAATCACTACTCTATCCTCTTCTCCCTCTAACACGAGATAATTGCCGTCATCAAGAAGTATATTAATGAACTCTATTTCTGTCTCTCTCGTCTTTGAGGCGTAAGTACCCATTACTTTACTGATAAACTCTATGTAGATTTTAGCAAATTCCTCATATAAAGCAAAGTAACTAACTTTCCCTTTACCAATTTCGGTTCCTTCAACACCCCCTTGCGTGTATAATTTCTGAAAGTCCGTTGTAGGCTCTTCCCCCGTATCTTCATGTATTTCTTCGGCTTTGTAAATCAACTTTGCGATCTTTGCAAGTTTTAAACTTAAGTCATTATTTTCTATTTTCTGAAACTTCCTTGCACTCATTAACCCTTACCTCTTGCTTAGCAACTAATTCACGGGTAGTTTTAACAGGGTCAGTCGAGGAATATATACTCCTACCTACGATTTCATAATCGGCACCATTACATAACGCGTCTCCAAACAAAGCTCCCTGAACTCCCACTCCTGGTGATATAATCAATTTTTCAGGGAAGTCATTCCTGACTACCTTAATCATTTCTGGTTTAGTAGCTCCGACCACAAATCCCTTAGGATTGACGTGTCTAGCAATATCCTTCAAATACGGGTAGAAAGAATCGTTCCAACCTTTATGAGACATAGAAAGAACCAAATATAGTCCCTTACCTTCCTTTGATAAAAAGGATGAGAGAGTGTCAAGAGCTCCTTCGAACCCTATAAAGGAATGAGAGATAAAGGAATCTGAAAAACTAGTCAGCCTACTGACTATCCCAACCATAGTAGAGTCAATATCGGCAAGTTTTAAATCAAAGATCACTTCTTCCCAACCCAACTTATAAACTTCCTTTAGGTACTCCAACCCTCCATCAAGCAAAGTGATATAGCTAAATTTCACCTTGGGAATATAGTCCCTGATACCTTTAAGTGTTTTAATTGGTAGGACTTTATCCAAGGCTAGTATAGTTTTACTCAATATTATTCACCAAATACTCCTTTATAGCTTTCTTATCAGTGTCGTTTATTAAGTCCGAGGAGAGAAGGTAGTTTAAGATATCGCTTATTTTATAGACTGAGATTAGATTTACATCTACGTTTTTTAGCTTTTTAGAAGCACCTTCTTGCCTATCTACTATAGCGAGTGAATAATTAACTAATCCGCCGTTCTTCCTCACCTCATCAACGGCCCTTAATATAGACCCCCCAGTGGTTACCACGTCATCAACTATGATAACTTTTTTTCCTTGTACTTCCGCCTCAACCAAACGATCTGTACCGTATCCCTTTTTCTCACTCCTTATATAACCTAAAGGTTTCTGAAGCTTGCATGCTAGAAATGATGCGAATGGAATCCCTCCAGTAGCTATTCCTATTATGATGTCGAAGTCCAGACCTTTTATTATCTCAGTAGCTTTATTCACTACTTCGTTAAATATCTCTGGATAATTAGGTAGTCTCCTGAGGTCTAAATAATATGGACTGACTTTACCAGAGGTGAGTATAAAATTACCTGTTAATAATAATCTTTTTTCAAGAATACTTTTAGCGAATTCCATCCCTTATCGGCTTTATACTTAATCGTAAAAGACTTTAAATAATCTTCCAACAAAGCTAAAACAAGGGCTTTTGTGAAAAGTATAATCTCTTCATATGACTTAACAAGAGAAGATGTAGAAGAGATCTTCAAGTTAGCTTCTAAGTTCGTGAAGGAACAAAAAGGTGATTCATTAAGAGGAAAAACCGTAGCTCTAGCCTTCTTCGAGCCTAGTACAAGGACTTACTTGAGCTTTAATAAGGCGGTTATAAACTTGGGAGGAAATGTAATCGGTTTCTCTGGAGCTGAAGGAACTTCAGTAACTAAGGGAGAAAACTTAGCAGATACAATCAGGATGTTAGATAATTACTCTGACGCAATAGTAATACGACACAAATTTGATGGTGCAGCGAAGCTTGCATCTGAGGTTACGGATAAACCGGTAATTAATGCAGGAGACGGTAAACATGAACACCCTACACAAACTCTAATAGACCTTTTCACCGTGTTTAACCACTTCGGAACAACCGATGGTCTAATTTACGGACTACTTGGCGACCTTAAATACGCTAGAACAGTAAATAGCTTCCTAAGAATGCTAACAAGATTTAAGCCAAAGAGCGTGTATTTAATCTCCCCTCCACAACTTAGACCGAGAAATGAATTCTTAGAAGAGTTGAATTATCCCTACAAAATTACCTCAAACGTCTACGATGTCATTGAGGATATAGACGTGCTCTACGTTACGAGAATACAAAAAGAGAGGTTCTTAGATGAACTTGAATACGAGAGGATCAAGGAGAGCTATATAGTAGACTTAAATTTAGTGAGTAAAATGAAGAAAGATAGTATCATTCTTCACCCATTGCCGAGAGTTAATGAGATCGACAGAAGAGTGGACAAGACAGCACATGCAAAGTATTTTGAACAAGCTTCCTACGGAGTGCCCGTCAGAATGGCTTTACTCAAAAAAATTTTAGGTGAGTAAAATGGAAGAACCTACAAAAAAAGAACTATTAGTAAGTAAAATTAAGAACGGAACGGTTGTTGATCACATACCTGCTGGAAGAGCACTCGCAGTATTGAAAGTACTAAAGATAACGGGCTCGGAAGGATTAAGAGTAGCTATTGTACTTAACGTAGAAAGTAAAAGAATAGGAAAGAAGGATATAGTCAAGATCGAAGACAAGGAAGTAAGTGAAAACGAGGCCAACTTAATTACACTAATAGCTCCTACTGCCACGATTAACATCATAAGGGATTATGAGGTCGTTGAGAAAAAGCAGTTAAAAGTGCCTGAGGTGGTAAAGGGAATTCTGAGGTGTCCTAACCCTCACTGTATAACCAATAACGATATAGAGGCAACATCTGTTTTCAGGACTGTTAAAGTAAAACCGTTGAAAATGAGATGCGAGTATTGCGAGACAGAAATAGATGAAAACGACGTAATTAGACAGATACTGGGCAACCCTCAAATAAAACCGGTGTAACTAATGCTGTTTAATGAGTTGATATATAGCGATGTAATTTCTGTTTCTTATGACAAGATGTTTGAGATAAACAGAGTTTCGGTTAAATACCCTTTCAGACCTAGAGCCGGGCAATACATCAGCATAATTTTTCCAAAAGAATTAGAAATCCCTTTAACCGTAGGTGATTACGACGAGGAAAATAAAGTTTTGACACTCTTTGTTGAAAGCCAGAAACTCATCACCATGATTCAAGGTAAAAAGAAATTATTAATAAAGGGACCTCTCGGTAAGCCGATTAACTTTGGCAAGACCGGAAGTGTGCTAGGAATTATCAAAAACAAAAAGAATTATCTCGATTTAAGGTACGCGTTAAAAGTTCTTAGCGAAAGTGGGTCTAAAGTCAACATATACTGCTTAGAAAAATGTGATGTCGGAGAATTCGAGACAGTAAAGAGCTTACAAGATAGTAAAGAATATGATTTAATCCTAGCATCCGTTCCTGAATCTGATGTAAAAACTCTCCCTCTAAATGCTCTGGTATACGTAAGATGGGTAAAGATGAACTGTAATTTGGGAGTCTGTGGTGAGTGTAATTATAACGGAATACTACCTTGTGTTGAAGGACCCTTTGTGGAAGTGAGGGAACTTGTGGATCAGAGGTAAAACCTACTATTACGGGGAAATTACCGAGCTGTGCATAAACATAGATAGAAACATAAGAGAGATTAGAAAGAACTGTAAACCAGATATTGAGTTCAGACCCGACGAGCTTATTTTACCCAGCTCTGTCGATATTCACGTCCACGTTAGGGGGGCTAGGTTATCATATAAGGAGACGGTAACATCTGCGACTAGTGAAGCTGTTTACGGTGGAGTCGGTACTGTATTTGACATGCCAAACACAATACCGCCAGTAAATACAAAAGAAAGAGTCATAGAGAGATTAAGGGAATTCGATTTATATGCTAGAACAAACTATGGAATATATAGCGGTGTTACAAAGGAATTTGAGGAGGTTGATAAACTGCCTATAGCGGGGTATAAAATATTTCCTGAGGATCTAGAAAAAGAGGAAACTAAATTAATCCTTGAAAAGAGTAAAAAGCTTAAAATACTTCATCCTGAAATACCCCTTGCTCTAACTGTTGACAGAAGGCTCAGAGACAAGTGGATGGAACTTGCGTCACTTTACATGGTAAATGGAAAGATACACATAACACATATAACTAATTTAGAGACGTTGAGGCTCGCAAAAAACTTAGGATTTTCGACTGATATAACACCACACCACATGTTAGTAGAAGGAGAAAAGGATTGCCTAAGTAAGGTAAACCCCCCAATTAGGGATTATAAGACTAGACTGGAATTATTCCTTCTAGGATTACATGAGACGGATGCATTGGCAAGTGATCATGCACCACATACCGAAAGGGAGAAGTCTCTGCCAATCGACCTATGCCCACCTGGAATAGCGACTGTATCTTTCACAACTCCGTTTATTTATACGTTAGTGTTTAAGGGACTCTTAGAATTAGATAGGGCTGTTAAATTACTAGCCGAGAACCCTGCTAAGATCACGGGTATTAAAGCTGGAGAGATAAAGGAGGGGTACTCAGCTACATTTACAATAATCAAAAGGGAGAGTTGGAGATACTCCACTAAATTCAGTAAAGTAACAGAAACCCCTCTAGACCAGTTTCCTTTAGAAGCTAAGGTAACTAACGTTATTGTAGAAGGGAAGCTAGCATATGACGGAGAAACTGTATACCCCATTAAGGGGGTGAACATAATTGCTGAAAGTAGCAGGAATTGAATTTAAAGACCCTTTTATAATAAGCTCTGGCATAGTCCCTCTCGTAGATAAATTTATGAATAAAATTTGCGAAAAATATTCGCCTTCAGCAATAACGATGAAGACGCTAACATTAAACGCATTAGAACCCCACAAACCTCCTACAGTGATTAAATTAAGTAATGGTTGTTACATGAATGCAATAGGTTTGGGTAACCCGGGGATAGACTCACTGGGGGGGTTTCAGGTTAAATCTGACTGTAATTTAATTCTAAGTATAGGGGGAAACAGCGTAGGTGAAATAAAGAAAGTGGTAGAGAGATTCGAAGAGTTGAAAACTACTAACAAGGCATTAAGAGAGAAAGTGAAGATGATAGAACTGAACCTAAGTAGCCCTAACAGAAAAGGTTACGGTGAATCCACCTCAAAGTTTACACTGGATATCACTAAAGAAGTGAGCAGCGTAACTTCACTCCCCGTGTTCGTAAAATTAGGTCCTTGGGACAATACCGTAGAACTAGCAGGAAAAGCCCTTGAAGGGGGAGCTAAAGGAATTACCCTGATAAATACACTTAAGGGGTTAGCTTTAGATAGAGAGGAGTTCAAGCCTATCCTAAGCTACGGTACAGGTGGTATATCAGGGAAGTGCATACATCAGTTAGCTGTGAGGGTTATCCATGACGTGTATAAGGAGTACGATACAGAAATAATCGGGATGGGAGGGGTATTTACGTGGGAAGATGCGTTAGAACTAATCGCTGTTGGAGCGAAGTTAGTGGGTTTAGGAACAGCGATTATCGACAGAGGTTACGAAGTAATTTTGGAGATACGTGAGGGTTTTAACACTTATTTAAAGGAGAAAGGATTAAAGATTGAAGAAGTGATTGGTATAGGTGTGAGAAAGTGAACAGAATACCTATGAAAGGAAGAGACATAGAATCACTACTGTATATGGGCAAGATACAATCGGTAGACGTTGAATATTGTGACGAGGCTAAAAAAGAGGCTAAGGTAATAGCTAAGCTGGTGACGGGAGAGGAGGTAGAGACTGAGTGCATCCCAGTTAGGGCAGCAGGCAAGATAAGTATTGTCATTAAACACTATCTCAAGATGGGCGTAGATAAATTAATAATTCAAGATATAGATATGAAAGAAGTGAGAAACGTAGATACTGAGGGTGGAGAGGAAAATGAAATTCAGGATAGACAAGATTCCAAAGAATGAGGATGATATAGCTGAAATACAAAGAGAAGTAGAGCAAGAAGAACATCATCACCATCATGAACACGGAGAAGAAGACATCATAACACAATTACTTTATTCTTTGCAAAGTTTGGAAAGTAAAGTAAATGAACTCCAATTAGGTAATGAACAGTGTAAGAAGGAAATTTCTACTATCTACAAAGTGCTCAGTAAGTTGGTTTTAGCTACTTTCACCGAAAATAAAGAGGAAAGAATTAAAATTCTCAGAGACGTGTTAAGCCTACTAGAATGACAGATATATTTTCACCAATACCAATAATTACAGTAAAATTGTTTGCAATTATAGACCCTTTTTCTGTACTACCGTACTTATTAGCAGTTTATGAAGAGGCTGCTAGAGAGGAGAAGATAACATGGAAATTTGTTGTGAATAAAATATCAATTGCTATTGGAGTACTTTTAGTTTTGTTTTCAATACTAGGGAAACCCTTACTTGATTTTCTTGGAATATCACCTCAAGCACTGGAAATTGCCGGTGGGATTCTTCTAGTTTACTTGGGTATCGATACTATGGGTGGTTTCCAACAACTCAGATTCGTGAAAAAGTTAGAGGAAGCTCTAATCACTCCAATAGCAACACCACTTCTAGTAGGCCCTGGAACTATGACAGCTTTAATTACGTTATCTGTATCTTATAATCCAGTAACACTAATTTTAAGTAGTATTGTAGTTACACTTTTAGTCTATTTCTCACTCCTTATAGGACCAATACTAGTAAGAGCATTAGGTGAAACTGGAACAGTTGCTGCGGGCAGATTCACCGCTATAATCATAGCTGCCTTTGGAATACAATTAATACTAGCTGGTATATCTCAGCTCAAGTTTGTATGACAAATCCTTATTAAAATGAAAATTTTTTAACGGGTAGTCATTTAATATTCATGAACTTCATGTCTGATAGAAAACGGGTTGAGATAGACACAGTTGATAGGAAATTATTAATTGAGCTACTGAAAGACTCAAGAGTAAGTTTAAGAAAACTAGCGGAAGAAATGAATGTATCACCCGCGACTCTTCATAATAGATTATTCAGGCTTGTCCAAGAGGGCGTAATAAAAGGATTTACAGCATTGATTGACTATTCAAAATTAGGCTATACACTTACAAGCATAATAATGGCTAAGGTAGATGGAAAACATTTAGTTGAATTTGAAAGAGAAATAGCCAATCTAGATAATGTTATCGCAGTCTACGATATTGTAGGAGAATACGACGTCGCAGTAATAGCGAAGTTCCGCAGTGTAGAAGAACTCGACAACTTTCTGAAGAGCTTATTAAAGAACCCTAAGGTGGAGAGAACTCACACGAGTATAGTTCTTAACGTAGTTAAAGAAGATCCTAGGATTAAAATTGTTTAAATCCATCCTTTTTAGATTAATTTATTATAAACAAACTATCCCTATTAATAAAGGGTTGTCCTAGGATCAGCCAAGATAAGCAAAAGCCTTTTATACATTATCTAGGCTTTACTACAATATATGGTGACCAGTTAATGCAGTTCTGTCCTAGATGTGGAGGAGTGCTAGTACCTACCAAGAAGGATGGTAAAGAAATACTGAAGTGCAATAAATGTGGTTACGAGAAGGAACTCAGTGAAAAAGCGAAAAAAGAGTACAGTGTGAAAGAAAAAGCTGATAAAAGCAACAAAGTCCTTACTACCTCCTTAGTGAGCGATAAAGGAGAAAGAAGGCTAGAGGAAGAACAACTAGAGCAGGAGAGGGAAGAATATTATAAGGAAGTAGGACTTGAACTGCTCAGGGAAGAATTTGAAGAAAGTGAAGAATCTGAAGAGGAGTAAAATACTAACTTAAAAACCTTCTAATCTTATCCGCATATTCTCTCATTTCATTTTCATCTTTATATCTGGTCCTATCCTCTATGGTGTCTATCTTAATACGGTCGCCTTTATATCTCGGAACCACGTGAAAGTGGATGTGAAACACTCTTTGTCCTGCTGCTTCATCATTATTTTGGACAACATTAATACCATCCGCACCCATCTTTTTTATTGCTATAGCAACCTTTTTTACTACTACAATAACTTTTTTTAATTCATCATCTGGAATCTCGTATATGTTATCGTAATGCTTTTTACTTACCACGAGTGTATGTCCTTTATGAATCGGATTAATATCTAGAAAAGCTAGCACATAATCGTCTTCATATACTTTTTGTGATTTAAGTTCACCTTTAATTATTTTACAAAATACGCAAGAATCCATTAAATCACCCGACATTAAAGTTAAAGCTTTAATCCCTATAAGTGTTAAATTAGAAATCATGAAGATATCATCCATCGAGGCAAAATATCTGGTAAAGATTGGTGGAAATGAATTGATTATACATCAAGCCAGAAATGAAAGAGGAGAAAAGATATATATATTCCAGACTTTAAAGAACATAAAATTGGGAGAAAGTGAAGAATGGAATGAAGACTTAAATAATGTACAGACTATAGACTCAAGAGACAAATTGCCTGATGATTTGAAAAAGATCCTTAGAAACGTGCTTAAATGACTTTTAAAAACGTCTTTATAAATATAAACTTACAAAGACATAAAAGGTGAGTTTTTTGGAAGAGAAATTTGACTTCATAATAACAACTGATCGCTGTCTAATGACTAACCATCATGGCAAGGAATTTTTGGGCTTCTTAGGTACCGGACCTGCAATAGGAATTCCTGAGAAGGCGTGGAAGTGGTTAGCTTGCCCTAAAATGAAGACAGATGAATTAGGAAGACCGAGAGAAGCGCCTTACGGAATGAGGAAAATAGAAGCAGCACTAATTGACGCAGGTTATAAGGCAGCCATTATTGACCCAGACTATATTGGAAAATACTTACCACATGCTAAGGCCTTAATGTTGTCTCATCACGATTATTTTGCTTTTGGCCCTCCATCTTCCACATGGTGGGGGATAACAAAGAAGGAGCCTGTCAATTACAAGAGTTTCCAAGAGCTAATTCATAAACCGGAAATTAAGCAGGCAAAACAAAGAGGTATGAAGATTATAGCCGGGGGACCGTCAGTATGGCAATGGCTTTGGAGAACAGACATGATCGAAGAAGTAGAAGTAGATACCTTAGTAGACGGAGAAGCTGATACTTACATTGTAAAAATTGCCGAAATGATAATGAATAACGAACCGTTACCGAAATACGTGTATATTGGCGCGGAGGAAGCCCCTTCAGTAGATCAAATTCCTGAAATAAAAGGTGCTAGTGTTAATGGACTAATTGAAATAATGAGAGGATGTGCGAGATCTTGCAGATTCTGCTCCGTGACATTGAGACCAACAAGGTATTACCCACTAGAGAAAATTGAAAGAGAACTACAAGTAAACGTTAAGAATGGCGTAAGACACGGGGTAATACACAGTGATGATGTTTTGTTTTACGGTGCAGTAGGAATATATCCTAGACCTGAACCGCTTATAAAACTGCATAAACTAGTTAAGAAATATTATAAGAGCATAGCATGGAGTCACGCCAGCCTGGCAGCAATTCGTTACTCAGAAGAGAAGTACGGTCTTATCTCAAAGATAACAGAAATCGTATATGAAGACGGTCACCAGAACTACCTCGGTGTCGAAGTAGGGATTGAGACCGGATCCTCAAGACTTGCAAAAGAAATAATGCCCGCTAAATCCGCACCCTATAAAGTAGATGAATATCCAGAGACTGTAGAAGAAGCATTTAAGATAATGCATGATCACAACATAATACCTGCCGGTACCATGATAGTAGGATTGCCTGAAGAAACTGAGGATGATGTCTATAAGACTATAGAACTGGTTGATAACCTGAGGTCCTACCGTAGTATATTAGTTCCGATGTTCTTCGTACCTATGGGTTACTTCAAGAATAAGGACTGGTTCACTAAGGTTAAACTAAATGAGGCACATATTGAATTATATAAAAAAGTGTTCTGGCACGATGTATATTGGGCTGAGGATATTTTAAATAAGTTCTACCTCAAGTCACCCGTATATATGCCGGTAAGATGGACATTAAAGCTGTTTCTTAGAATTGCGAAGAAGCAAATGAAAAAAGTTGAAGCCCAATTGGAAGGTTACTTAAGGAAATAATCACTCCTTTTTAGGATATATGTAGTCTTTTGGTGCTGCACCAAATACCTCTAGGTACTTTCTGAGCACTTTAGGTATCTCCACCACACCATCCTCTCTTTGGTTGTTTTCCAGAATTGCAGTAATAGTCCTTGTACTAGCAATTGCTGTACTATTTAAAGTGTGGACATATCCCTTCTTGTTTGTCTTATAATCTACATATCTTATTTTCATCCTAAACGCTTGCCAATCCAAACAATTGCTACAACTTACCATCTCCCTAAACTTCGCTTGTGCAGGCATCCATACCTCTAAATCATACTTCTTTGCTGCACATGCTCCCAAATCACCAGAGGCAATATTTATAATCCTATAAGGAAGCCCAAGTCCTTGGAATATTTGTTCAGCATTTGAGATTAATTCCTCGTGATATTTCCAACTCTCTTCAGGAAGAGAAAATATGAATTGTTCCACTTTATGAAACTGGTGAACTCTGAATATTCCTTTCAAGTCCTTATTAGCTGCTCCGGCTTCCTTTCTAAAAGCAGGGCTAACACCTACAAACTTTAAGGGTAGTTTCTCCTTAGGAATATCTTCTTTAAAGAATAGAGCTGCTATGGGGTGCTCTGCTGTGGCGATAAGATATAGATCCTCATTCTCTATCTTATAGATAGCGTCTCTAAAAGTATCTAAGTCTATAACACTCTTAATGACTTCACCCCTCAACATATAAGGTGGTAAAACTAGAGTATATCCCCTAGAGGTCATTACATCTATCGCGTAGTTCAAGAGAGCGATATCTAACCAGACTATATCACTAAACAGATAGTAAAACCTCGACCCTGCTACCTCTCCAGCCTTTTTTGTATCCCCCAACTTAAGGACGTTTTCTAACATATCCGCATGTCCTACAGGTTTCCACTTTATTACCTCATAATCAGCCCTTAATCCCTTAACTTGCTTGAGAAATTCATCAACATCTTTCTCATAAACCTTGAACTTCCCCCAAACTTTTATCGGTACACTGTAATTTTCATCGGGGCCAATGGGCACTGAATCGTCCACTACGTTAGGTAGCTCGGAAAGAATCTGATCTCTTTCTTCTTCAATTTTCTGTAATTCCTTCTCTTTATTCTCTAGTATTTTCAACAATTCTTTAGCCTTTTTTATAAGTTCTTGCTTCTGTTCTTTTGGCGCTCTAGGGATTTGAGAACTTATTACGTTATGCTCATGCCTAAGCCTTTCTACTTCTTGTAGTGTAGCTCTCCACTGTTTATCTAATTCAACAGCTTTATCAACTAACGAAACGTCTATGAATCTTCGGCTTATACTCTCTTTCAATTTTTCAGGATTCGTCCTGAGTAGTTCCAATATACTCCAAGACACAAGTAAGAAATGGGTGAAAAGATTTTATGCCTTCTGTTCTTGTTGTTGCGTATCTTCGGTAGGTAAGCCGTAAGTTTGTACCCACATTTCTACTATATCATAACCATATAATTTCTTGAACTTTTCTCTGCCTTCAGGTGTCATCTTTAGAGGCGACCATACCGTTTCTAAATCTATATCAACCTCCACAGATTTTGCAGGAACTGTCTCCTTTATCACTTGTTCCACAGTATAAATCAGGTCATCTACGACAGGGCACCCGGGTGCAGTTAAACCAAGTTTTATGTAAACGTCTCCTTCGTCTGAAATTTTCAACTCATATATTAGCCCTAAGTTGACTATGTCTACTGGGATTTCAGGATCATAAACTTGAGTTAATGCTTCCATGATTTTCTTTTTCCACTCTTCTTTGTTGACTTCAACCATCTTTAACCCAGTTAAAATATGTTAAAACAAGTATTAACTCTTTGCGTTTAACTCTTTTTCTTTCTCTTTTTCTACGACTATATCGTTATAGGATCTGTAAAAACAAGTCTTATTCCCCGTATGGCAGACCGGTCCTATCGACCGCACCAACAAGACTATTGCGTCTCCGTCACAGTCTATCTTAAAGTCTTCTACAATCTGATAATGGCTGCTTGTCTCCCCTTTAAGCCACAACTTCTTTCTGCTCAGAGACCAAAAATAAGCGTAACCTTCGGTTAGAGTCCTAATCAAAGCTTCTCTATTCATATGTCCTACCATTAATACCTCTTTCGTTTCAACATCTTGGAGGACAGCTATTATTGTAGAATCTGTATGCCTGAACCAGAACTTTTCAGCTATTTTAGTAGCCTCCTCTAGGCTTAGCTTAATCACTTTTTCATCCACCTATATAGGTTACCTAAAAAGATCTTTCCAATTTTACTACTTTTTTCTGGGTGAAATTGTGTGCCTACAATGTTACCTGAACAAATAATAGCGGGGTAAGAAATTCCGTAAATGGTTGTAGCTCTAACGATACTTTCGTCTTCGGGGTATGCTACGTAACTGTGGACGTAATAAACGTACTGGTTGTTTAACCCCTCAGTGAGCGGACAAGTAAGGTCAGTTACAATTAACTTATCCCATCCTATATGTGGTAGTTTTAACTTATCCTTTCCGTTGTTTTCGATCTTATCTACTTTGCCCTTAAACCAACCTAAACCTTTGGTTAAACCGCCCTCAGTTCCTTCTTCGAACATTATCTGCATTCCTAAGCACACACCCAAAAAGTAAGTGCCTCGTTTTCTGAGGTCTTCTAATAGCTCTTTATGTGAACTCAGATAACTTGCAACTGCATTGAAAGAACCTACCCCCGGGAATACTATCAGGTCTTCATTACCTTCGGGTTGAGAGTTTACCGAAACTTCAAAGCCTACCCTTTTCAACCCAGCTGAAATACTGAAAAGGTTACCCACACCGTAATTTATGACGGTGGCCTTCATTACTCTTTCATCCTCCTTTTTAACTCCTCATAAACATCCTCTGGTTTCACATTAGATACAGCCATTAAAACTAATAAATGATAAAGAAGGTCTGCAATCTCTTCTACAAGACGCTCCTTCGTTTCGGCTAAAGCTGCTACAATTACTTCGCTTGCCTCCTCACCAACCTTCTGAGCTATATAAGGCTTCCCTTTCTGGTACAATTTTACTGTGTAACTACCCTCTTTCTGCGATGAAATCCTGCCCTCAATTATCTCATATAACTTGTCTAATACCTCATTACCTGCCATATCTGGCACCTATACTCTTAGCATGAAATTCGAAACCTTCATACTTAGCTAAGATTATAGCGGACTGTAGTAATTTGTCATCCGGCTTCTCAAGATTGGCGTACATAATGGGCTTTAAAAAATCATAAACAGTGACCCCTCCCCTAAATCTAGCCCATTGATTAGTAGGTAGAATATGATTAGGACCTGCAGCATAATCTATAATAGCCGGCGGAGTAGAGCCTAGACTTACCGCGCCTGGGTTAGAAACAATATCTAAATATCTCTTGGGGCTAGTGACATACAAAGAGAGATGTTCAGGGGATATCTCGTTAGCAATCTTTATAGCTTCCTCAACACTACTCACTTTAATGAGGTAGTACACGTTCCTATCCCTTTCTAGTTCACGCTTTACTTCATCAACTATATTTTGGGAAGTAGTTAGAAGGACTATAAAAGTCGATAATCCATGTTCGGCTTGAGCCCTCATATCTAGAATCAAGTCCTCAACCTTTGCTGTATCGTCCGCAATAATTACTAACTCGGTAGGGCCCTCAATTCCGTCTATTCCTATATCCCTACTCACTAAAAATTTCGCAGCTTGAACATATATGTTACCAGGACCTACAACTTTATCTACTTTCTTAACTGATTCCGTACCGTAAGCAAAAGCTGCTATCGCTTGTGCACCGCCTAATCTATAGAGCTTTTTCACGCCTAACTTCTTAGCGATATAGCATATCGCAGGGTCTATCTTAGACGGTGGAGTAGCTGCGTAAATCTCATTAACACCAGCTACCTTTGCAGGAATCCCTGCCATCAACAAAGTAGACGGGTAAGCCTTATTTCCGCCTGGTACGTATATGCCTACTTTCTCTATTGGTTTCCAGATTACACCAAACTCTACTCCCTTTGAGTTACCTCCAGCGTTATAGGGCTTAATAGTTTCATGAAATTCGACCAGCTGTTCGAATATGTAGTCTATAGCATCTTTAAGCTCTGGGGATATCCTTAACGCAAGTTCGTCTACCTTATCCTCTACTACAGAATCTAACTTCACATGATCCAGCTTCTCCTCTAGCTCAAGTAATGCTTTGTCGCCTTTTTCTCTAACTAGCTTAATTATTTCCTCCACTGTGGGTATTGCTTTAGTGAAATCGTTAGGTCTGTTTTTAGGTAATTCACTCAAAATCATAATCTTACCTCCAACCCTTGGGACTTTAAATACATTTTAAGGTTTTGTATCCTTATTACTCCATCATGAAAAACTCCCGCAGCCAAAGCAGCGTCGGCTACTTTTAAGGCTTCTAAAAAATGAACCTCTTTACCAGCTCCTCCGCTCGCTATTACTGGAATATTAACCGCTTCTGAAACCATCTTAGTCAAGGTAATGTCATATCCCTCCCTAGTCCCGTCCCTATCTATACTCGTGAGAAGAATTTCACCAGCTCCTAAAGCTTCAACTTCTTTAGCCCATCGTATCGCGTTTAATCCCGTGTTATAACTCCCAGATTTGGTGAAGACTTTGTACTCATCATCTACTTTTTTAGCATCTATTGCAACTACTACTGCCTGAGAACCAAACTGTAGTGCGGCCTCGGTAATTAGTTTCTTATTCTCCACAGCTGTAGTGTTTATACTCACTTTATCAGCCCCGTTTCCAAGGATAGTTGATACGTCATCAATAGTCCTTATACCACCCCCTACAGTCAAGGGGATTGAAAGAACACTAGCTGTGTTCTTAACCACTTCTAATAAAGCCCTCCTACCTTCAATTGTAGCAGTAACATCTAGGAAAACTATCTCATCAGCTCCTTCATCTTCATATCTCGCTGCTAATTCCGTAGGATCCCCTTTGTCCTTTAAATCTAGGAAATTAACTCCTTTAACAACCCTACCTTTTTTCACATCTAAACAAGCGATAATACGTTTTGCCGTCATAAGCTCCCCTTCAGACTTAATACGTCTTGAGAGATAATTCTACTTGCCTCGTATAAAGACATACCTAAAGCCTTGAAAGATGCCTCAATAATATGGTGAGTGTTTGTACCCCTTAGTTGAATTACGTGTAGGTTTACTCCACAGTGATAAGAAAACGTTTGAAAGAAGTGGAAAACGTTCTCTATTGCTAATCCTCCAATTTCGCTTCTCTGAAGATTTAACTCTATATTACTTACTCCCCTTCCAGAGATATCCACTGCCACTAGGACTAACGCGTCATCCATTGGAACTATCTCGTTAGCAAACCTCCTTATTCCCCTCTTATCACCTAAAGCCTCCTTGAAGGCTTCTCCCAACGTTATAGCAACGTCCTCTACTACATGATGGTCATCATAACCTAGCTTGTCCTCGGCAATAACCGTGGAAGTCGAGTTCATGTAATACAGTAAAGTGGATAACATATGAGTAAAGAACTTGACTGGAGTTTGTACCCTGACTTCGCCTTTCTGATCAATATCTAATTCGATTTCTACCTTGGTCTCCTTTGTTTCTCTGACCTTTTTAACACTCCTATTATACAACTTTTACACCCCTAAGACTACCATTATAGAAGCTCATACCAATTATAGCATAATCGAAACCGAAAACCTTAAGCTTCATCAAATCCTCAATAGTGGATACTCCTCCTGCATATTCCTTAACTCCCTTGGTTATATTAACATATTTCTTTACGCTTTCATCTATCCCGCTCTTCGTGCCCTCTTTGGGAACGTAAGTAAATATAAAACCATAAACATCAAAAGATAGTATTTCCTCGACCTTTATTTTTCTCCTCTCTTTCCATCCTTTTATTAAAACGTCCCCTTGTTCATTGTAATCTATGGAGAGTAAAATCTTATCTTTACCCACTTCACTTCGAATTTTCTCGAAAGTTTCTCTATTCGCAACGGGTAAAGTAGATAGAACTATGAAAGAACATTCATTAGCTATTTTTTGGGCTTTGTCTAAGCTCCTTATTCCTCCTCCTACTTGTGTGTGTTCGAATCCAATTTCTTTACAAATCATCTTTATAATTTCCTCGTTGTTACCGACTCCTTCTGCCGCATCCAAATCGACTAAGTGCACTTTCTTATATCCCTCGCTGTATATTTGTTCAGCTATACGCAAAGGATCTCCCAGAATTAGTCCAGAGCCCCTCTGACCCTTAATTCTCTTTACAGCTTTACCTTCACTGATATCTATACTGGGAATGACCTCTAAACTCATTTTATCACCTTTTCTATATCGACTATTACTATATCACGTGCACCGTTAGCCACTACCTTTCCGATTATCTCGGGAAGGGAGTCTTCATCTATCACCGTGATTACTTCCCATGCATCACTCTTAGCCAATTTAGATAAAGTAGGAGAAAGCATTGCGGGGAGAACAGAGAGCACTTTGTCCAGCTTTTCGTCAGGTACGTTCATAAATACCATCTTCTTGTTTCTCGCAAATAAAGCACCTTTCATTAGGGTAAGTAGAAGGTTTATCCTTTCGGCTTCTTCACTTTTTATCCAATCTTTATTTCCTATTACCACAGCCCTACTTTCCATAACAGTGTCTATTGCCTTCAGACCATGGAGTTTCAAAGTAGTCCCGGTGCTCATTACATCGATTATCGCATCAGCAGCCCCTAAAGAGGGCATTACCTCAGCTGCCCCACTTATCTTAACTAATTTAGCTTTTATCCCCTTTTGAGCTAAGTAGTTTCTAGAAATATTAAAATACTTCGTCGCTATTCTGATTTCCCCTCTAATCTCCTCTGGAGAATTAATACCCCAAGATACTGGCACGGCGAGAACTATTTTAGCCTTACCGAAGTCCAGATGTACTAACTCCTCAACGTCTACACCTGATTCCAAGACGTAATCAAAACCGGTTATACCTAATTCCGCAGCTCCCGCTTCAACTATATTAGGAATGTCCTCCGTCCTGACCATAACTAGCTGTACTCCTTCCCAGTTAGTCGGTACTATTAATGCTCTCTCGTCACTAGCTAGGGGCTTAATACCCACACTGTTTAGGAACTGTAAGACAGGTTGTTGTAGCCTACCCTTGTTTGGTATTGCTATTTTCAATGATCTCACCCAAGGTTTTTACAAGTAGTTCACACTGTTCTTTTGTTCCAATTGATATTCTATAATAGCCAGAAATCAAATTCCTTATAGCAATGGATTTAGCCATAAGCGGGGTAAATAAATCCCTATTATCTTTTACGAAAATAAAATTAGTGTAGGAGTTAAACACTTTTAACCCGAGCCCCCTTAACTCTTTGATTAAATACTCTTTGTTGGTGTTTATCTTGTTAACGACTTCCTTTACATAAGAAGGATCCTCTAATGCCTTAATCCCAGCGATTAGACCGGGTAGTGAGACGTCGAAAGGCGTCGAAGTCTTCTTTAGTGCTTTCACTACTTCTTCATTTCCTATTAAATAACCTACTCTAAGAGATGCCATGGAAAAAGCTTTACTTAAAGTCCTAACTATTAACACATTCGGATAGTCGTAGATCATCCTTGCAAAAGTCTTCCCGTAGAATTCGTAATACGCTTCATCAATAACTATAAACCCTCTAACATTTGTAGCGAGCTCCTTAACCAACTCCTCATCTAACATCGGTGAGCCCGTGGGGTTATTCGGATTATCAATTATTACAAGTCTTGCAGCTTTACTCTCGCTTAACAGTCTCTCCCTATCTTCATACCACCATTCTTCACCTTCAATAAGTTTAATCTTCACGTGGTTGAGTCCTCTTACTGACGAGTAAACCTTGTACATGCTATATGCAGGGTAATTAGTTACAACTTTGTCTCCAACTTGGGCTAAATTGTAAAATATTGACCTCAAAGCCCCGTCTCCACCTGGAGTAGAAAAGATGTTTTCTGGCTCTACTTTATTATAGTCAGCTGCTAAGGCTGAAAACCTCTCAGATAATTCTGGGTGCTGGTATCGATTAGCGTAAGGTAAATACTTCTGTATAGCTTCTAATATTTGCGGAGGGGGTGAATAAGGAGACTCGTTTAAGTGAAGCCTTATCCCATCCTTTATATCATCAAAATTATATTCTCCTGACTCCAGTAGCCAAGGATATATAAGTTCTTTCACGGTTGGTGCAATAGGAAACCCTACATATATCACTCTGTTGTAAAAATAAGCTTTACTCTGTCATGATAAAAGGACAACCTTAATTTTACCGTTTCCACTTTTCCGTTTATATGGATATAATCGAAAGAATTCTTCAGAAACCAAGGTTAATTAAGAGTTATTACTACGGGGTTAATTTGGTAATAGTAATTAACGCCGCTGAAAAGTTGTACGCTGAGGGGAAAAAGCCTTGTATAATCAACTTTGACAAAATTAAGTGGGAGTTTTACCCATACGAGATCAAATTCAAGATGTTTTGTGATAATGACTCAGAAAACTTGGTCTTTGAGGCGGAAAAAGTCAGTGAAATACCGCTGAAGTTCAGACTCGTTACGTCTGCTAAGGTCTTTAACATTAATTGTGACATAGCGACCGTAGAAAGGATCGGAAATAACTTATATAAAATATTATTAGATGGAGAAGTCCTCACTTTCCAAGTTAAAGAGGGCAAGTTAACCGAGAGAGCTATGAACAGAATCGATGAGGAAATCCTAAACCTTTTAAACGAAAATGGAGGAACCATGACCGTAAAAGAATTAGTAGATATTATCTCGTTTAAGCTGAGGGTTAGTAAAGATTACGTCAGAAACGAACTCGCATTCCTAAAAACTTCCGGAAAAGTTGAGATAGAAAAAAGTACAGTTAAACTTATTGGATAAATATAGCTGGTTTTAACGGTAATGCGTCTTTCTTATACTTGCTTTTGTCCATTTCTTTAACGCTCCTTATCTCGATCTCTTTACCGCCAAGTTTGTACTTAAGGTAATTAGCGCCTTCTCTTAGTATTTCTTCTTCGTTAAAGTCGTGTCCAAGAACAAGTTTACGCATCTTATCATCTAAACTTCTTGCTTCCTCGAATATTTTTTGGTACAACTTAGCGTCGAATTTCTCTTGAGTCTTATTCTTCTCTATAAACTCTTTCATACTTCCTCCTCTTGATACTACTTCTAATGCACTTCTTAATAACGAAAGTTCGTGAGGCGTTGCCACGAATATACGAACAACTTTTGGAGTTCCTTTATACACGTTTAATATCGACTGAATATCTTCAAGGACTTTCTTATGATATTCATGAATTAAGTCGACTAACATATCTACTGAAGTCTCGGGTATCTCAGGCCATTTCTCTACACTGACGAAAGTCTCATGCCCCAACTTGTGCCATACTTCTTCAGCAAAGTGAGGAGCGAAGGGCGAAATCATCTTGATCCATACTTCCAGAATCTCCTTTACTAATTTTCCATTAGGTTCCTTCCCTTCAGCCCTTACCATTTCCGTATACTCGTTCAGATAAGAAGAGAAGTTATAGAGCAGTTCATTTAGGGCATTTCTCAGGTCTAAGTTCTCAAGATATTTAGTAACGTTTATCACCATCTGGTTGAACTTATTCTTTATCCACTTCTCTGGAAAGCTTTCTTCACTTCCCTTGAACTCATCTACTTTCTCAATTAAATCGTAATAGTTCCTTAACGCGTCTGCTACTGATTTAGCATAGCTATCACTGAAGTTCACGTCGGAGCCCATATCGGCAGTAGAGGTTAGAGTAATCCTAACAACATCTGCTCCGTACATTCTTATAGCTTTTCTCAGAGGAATAATGTTTCGTAATGATTTACTCATCTTTTTACCTTCTAGAAGAACGAACCCGTTTACAGCGATAGCCTTAGGCCATAATTCTTCTGGGAATATTGCAGCGTGGTTGAAGATGAAGAAAGATAAGTGATTAGGTATTAAGTCCTTACCACTATGCCTTACGTCTAGCGGGTACCAATACGTAAATTCTTTTCTCATTTCCTCTATTACTTCTTTCGGAATTCCAGTAGAATTCGAAATAGAAGAAGGGTCACCTTGCCCTAACATTACATAGTCCCAAAAGTCCAAAGTCAGTTGTGAAGGCTTAAGCCCGTACTTCTTTATAAGGTGAGCGACTGTATAATAGGCCATATAAATGGTTGAATCACTTAAGCTCTCAATGATCCACTTCTTATCCCAAGGTAAGGGAGTTCCCAATCCCCTTGTCCTTGCACAAGCCCTTTTCTGTAACCAGTCCGCTACAAACTCAAAGTCTTTACGGGCCTCAGGAGGTGTGAAAGTCATGTTAGATATTAATTTCTTAGCTAGGGCTTTCCACTGCAGGTTGCCATAATCTAAGAACCACTGGTCTTTTAGAATCTTTACTACGACCTCGTTACCGCACCTACAATAGACCGGTCTATTCATTATCTCATAAATTTTCCTTCCTAGTTTCTTCTCTATCAGGAACTCAGTTATCTTCAGCCTCGCGTCTGGTACACTTAAACCCACTAATCCCTTAACACTCTCTCTGAATTCAGGTCTAGCCAACTCAACAATATTCTCTTTCATTCTACCCTTATTATATTCCGTTCTATACACTTGTTCCGTTAGTTTTTCTAAGTCCTCCTTGCCTTTGGGATTAGTCTTATCCACTACTTCTTTAGCTAACGCATCCCCTTGTCCTTCAACCGTAATTATAGATATTACGGGCATGTCCTGCTTAATCTTTTTGAGGTAGTAGTAGTCAAAAGGTGCATGAGCTGGGACACTCATTACTACTCCAGTGCCGGTCATCGGATCTACGAAGTCCGCACCCAATATCGGGATTGTTTTACCAGTGATTGGGTTTACAGCATTATGTTTAGTTAGTTCTGAACCTTTCAAAGTAGTTATGGTCTTGACATTATCGATCTGGAAGGAAATCTTAAATGCAGCCCTTTCACTCATAACATACTTCTTACCGTCTATTTCGACTATTGCGTAATTGACGTCAGGATTAACCCAGATCGCGACTGCCCCGAATACAGTCTCAGGTCTCAAAGTCGCTGCAGGAAAGATACCTAAGTCGGAGTCAAAGTAAATAAGCGTAAACTCTCCTATTTCGGGCTCCATGTCTCCTTTTGTATCATGCATACCTACGGGGATGTGATGAACAGGGCACCAACCTACCGGGTGTGTATCCCTAACTATGAAACCCTTTTGCTGAAGCTTATTAAACTGCCAGACTATAAACGAAGAGAACTCGGGGTCTATTGTAGTAAACTCCCTTCTCCAGTCTATGCTGAGACCGATTTCTTTCATCGCTTTCTTAATTTCCTCTTTGAAGTAATTGGCCATAAATAACGGGTCTACCAGTTTAGAAATTACGTCATCAGGTATCTCATATATATTCTTAAAGATGTCTATTAGCTCTTTGTCTCCTTTTGCTACGTCATCGGCCATAGCTATAATGGGTGTTCCAGTGTAATGGAAGCCCATGGGAAAAAGTACGTTATAGTCCCTCATTCTCATAAATCTGGCGTAAATATCACATGTTACGTAAGTCCTACCGTGACCTAAATGAAAGGGAGAGTTAGGATAAGGAAATGCAACTGTCGTATAGAATTTTTTACGAGAATAATCAGGATTAGCCTCGAAGAGTTTTATATCCTCCCAAGCTTTCTGCCATTTTTGAGATATCTCGTTAAGAAAATCAGAAAACCTTTTAGGTGCTGATATAAGGGTCACCAAAAGAGCTATATATTGTAGATATTTAAAGTATACTGTGTTTACTAGAGAAGGCGACGATGGTTCCACTAATGTAATTAACAAAAGAGTCGGTAAAGATTCCCCTTTGGTTAATCTATTAGGAGATTTAGACGAACTAAATTCTTATTTAGGTTATTTAGTTTCAAAACTACCCTGGGAGGACATGAAAAACGACATCAAGAAAGTCCAATACACGTTATTTGAGATAGGAGAAGACCTCTCAACTAACGGTGTAAAGAAGAGAATAACTATGGACTACGTAAAGTGGCTCGAGGATAGGACTGTAGCTTATAGGAAGGAAACCGGACCGGTTAGGTTATTTGTAATACCGGGAGGTTCTGAAGAAGCCTCACTCATCCACATAACTAGGAGCGTATGCAGGCGAATAGAAAGGAATACTGTAAAATATTCCAAGGAACTTCCGGAAATGAACAAGATGATAATTACGTATTTGAATAGACTTTCCTCACTGCTCTTCGCAATGGCTTTAGCCGCAAACAAGAGAAAAGGTGTAGAGGAAAATGTTTACGACATAGGCAAGTTCTGGTGATAATTCAACAAACCAGCTGATATCAAGAGTTCACAGTTCTTACATATTTCCCTTCCGTAGCTGGTCGGCTCCCCACAAATCTTACACGTAGGTAACTCATCTTTTAACTGTGTCTGATTTCTAACCTTCTCAGCTAGTTTGTCGAACTCCTCAAGAATAGTCAATAATGTACCAGGTTTTTTATCCTCTAGCATGTAAAGGAGCTCCCTCACTTTGGCTCTCAACGTCGGTCTTGTAGATATGTAAGGACATTCTAGTTCTTGGAACTGGTAACCGCTATAATAAGCATAAAGTGTAGTCTCCCACTCATAGACCTTTCTTAACGGTTTTACCCTCAGGACGAATTTCGAACTCAATTTTATGGGTTTGTCTGCAAACCTTATCAACCTGAGCAAGTCGCCCCTAATCAGATTAATTACTATAGCCTGAACTTCGTCATCCAGATTATGACCGGTAGCGACGTAATCAGCAGAAACCGCTCTACCTGCATTATTAATTAATTTCCTCCTAAAGCCTCCGCAAAAAGTACAAGCTGATACGTTTAACCCCTTACCGATGGAATATTTCATCATTTCATCTAACGTATAACCTACACTCTGCTTGAAGCTGTCTTCTATTAACTCAATTCCGAGAGAGGAAAGGTATTTTCTTAACTGCTCAATTTGCTCTCTTCTGTTATAACCATGAATCCCCTCAGTTATGTTGTAAGCAATTAACTTTTGAGGATCTATAAACGACGCCAAAGTGTCCGCTAATACGTAACTGTCTTTGCCTCCAGACACTGCAAGAAGTATTTTGTTTGCCTTATCTAGACCTATCTTTAAACTCTCCTCCTTCACCCTCGCCCTCACATCTTCAATAAAGCACTTTCTACAAAGTCTCTTACCACTATGTGGTTGGTATACCTCTGCTTCTCTGGCTCTACATACATCGCATATCATTTCTCTTTCACTCTGCCTTCAACCATTTTAGTCCCACTTACCACCTCGTCAATACTATGAATAGCACAGCCTTGGTTCTCAAGGGTTTGCTTAACTTCTTCAAAGTTTATGTTAGTCCCTTCGATCACTATCATTAATCCCATGGTCTCCACGTCCATATCGGTAACGCTTATGTTTACCCCCTCTACTCCCTCTAAGGAAGCGACCTTCTCGGCTAGGTCTACTAATGAAGTCCCCCTGATAGGCTTTAAGACATCAAGGACAAGTCTTCTTATAGCCAATTTATGATCAGCTGATCATATGTGAAATTCTCATTAAAAACTTGACCTACTTATAAGGCAAAAATAGGGTTAAAAATTTAAAAATAAGCGAATACCCCTTATAAAAATGGGGGGTTAGGGTATGATGGGGGTAATAAGCACACCTAAGGTAGTAGGAAAGCAAGTTTACGGATCATTATACGAGTGTGACCCTAATATCTTAAAAGACAGGGAAGCTTTGGAGAAGATTGTCAAAGACGCTGTAACAATAGGGAATATGACACTTTTAGACATAAAGTCGTGGAAGATAGGGGATGGCGTAAGTGTTGTAGCGATTGTACTTGAAAGTCACGTTACAATACACACGTGGCCCGAATATAACTTCGCTACTGTTGACGTGTATTCTTGTGGTCCACACACAGATCCTAAGAGAGCCTTCCAATATATAGTCGAGCAATTAAAGGCAAAAAAATATACTATGAATGAGGCTGATAGATCATCCGAGTTCTGATAGTAGGAGGAGGAATAGCTGGGTTACTTACCGCATATCATGTAAAGGACGTAAGTCCTGTAGTTTTTGACAGAAGGTATTCGGTAGGAAAGAAATGCACTGGAATAATCAGTAGGTCAACATTTGAGAGATTAAATGTGTCTAAAGAGTTTTTAGATAGTGAATTCAAGACAATTCTTCTTCATTACAAAAACAAGGTAATTGAAATTAGAACAAATGTAGTGAGACTTAACAGAGTTAATTTAGAAAAGTATTTGTCGGAGAACGTTAGCTTAAGGTTAAAAAGTGATGCAAAAATCGTTAACGAGTCTGCGGTAATCTGTAATGGAGAGAAGATAGAAGGACTTGTGATCAATGCCTCAGGGTGGAAAGGCGATGCCAGATGGGTGAAAGCTATCGAATATTTAACAGAGCCCATAGACTCGGAAGCAATTGAAGTCTTCTTTGATGATAGAAATAAAGCAGGCTTTTCATGGATAGTTCCCTTACCTTACGGAACGCTGATAGGAGCGATGGGTTATAAAAATCCCGAAAATTTTATCCCAGAAATTAATAAGAAAATAATAGAAAAACACGGTGGGGGGATACCTAGACCAAAACCGACCTATGTTAGAAGAGGTATTGGAGACGTATTGGGATTAATAAAAATATTCACCGGAGGTGGTATCTTCTCCATATCCGAAATTTTACCCTCAATAAAGAAGATAGTATACGAAGGGGATGAAAACGAGCATAGAGAAAAATTCAAAAAGTTATCGAAAGAGATCAGAAAGCAACATAACATATTATCTCTAACTGAGAAAGTCTGGAGCTTAGCTTTGAAATTCGGTTTTACAGTTTTTAACGGAAAAACCATATATGCAAACGAGGAGTTCGACTTACACTCACTTTTTGTCAGGAGAAGCCTCACTCCTATTTCTCACTAAATTGTAACAACCTTCGCCTTTCTCGATAATTCCCATTTCAATTAATTTAGCTATCGTAGTCTCGGGCTCTTTAACCCCTAGTGCCTTCAACTCTCTGACAGCTAATATTTCCCCTACTGAAATTACGTTCTTGAAGTACTTTATTGCAATATTTATGTCGTCTTGTGATGACATTAGTTCACCTTATAAGAACCCTTTCAATCTAATTTATTCGATTATGTCAATAAAACCTTATCTACAATTAGTGAGGATACATAACGTTATAGGTTCCGCATTGTCCGCACTAATGGGCTATTTAGTAGCTTCAGAATGGCATATAATCCCAGTCCGGATGATAATTTCCTCTTTAGTCGTTGCTCTCATCGCTGCTGGTGGTTATGTAATCAACGACGTGTATGATGTGGATATAGATCGTATAAACAAACCCTACAGACCTATACCTTCAGGAATGGTTAGCCTACAAACTGCGAAAAACTTGGCTTATGCAACATCAATAACGGGAATACTTTTGTCCCTTATTCTTGGTATCTATCCTGCATTTGTAGCCTTGATTACGGTGATCTTACTATTCGAATATGCGGTTTCCTTGAAGAAAAGCGGGCTAATAGGTAATTTGATAGTAGCTTCAACATCAGCTTTATCAGCCTTTTACGGGGGTCTGGCGTACTTTACTGGAAATTGGCTCTATTTTGTCTCGATCCCCACTTTGTACATATTTTTCTTCACTTTGTCTAGAGAATTCATAAAAGGAATTGAGGACTATGAAGGAGATAAGGCTAATAACGTGAGGACCCTAGCTGTAAGGTTAGGGATAAGCAAAGCTTGGAAAATCTCTAAGGCAATTCTAGTAGGGTTAATGATAACGTCTCCTCTTCCTTATTGGTTAGGCTTTAATATAATATATCTTATTTTGATTTTAATCTTAGATTTCCTATTAATTTACGTTATCCTTCTTAAAGAGACTATAGAAAACTCTTCCAAAGCTAGGGGTGTGTTGAAAGTATACGCAATAGGAACAATGATAGCTTTTATACTAGGAAGTTTGCCTGTTAGGCTCTAGTTCAACGTGCCAGATTCAATCAAATAGTTAAAGATTTGTCAAAGGTCTTCCTAAAACCACTTTTTATACCTACTGCCCTTATTACCAAATTACCTTTCTTGTTAAGAGGTAAACCTACTTTAATATCTAGCGTGTCTGAAATTTTTACGTCGTTAAACATTTTGTAACTAATAGAAAGCCCGTTGAAGAGAACGTTCACTATAACTTTATCTAGTTCTATCTCGCTTAAGTTAGTAATTATCACATCTAGAGAATCTTTATCTACTTTAGAGTCGACCTCAAGGACTATTCTAGGTATCTTATAGTTAATACTGTAAAAATTGTAAATATAAGCTAGGGATCTTGAGTTACTTTCAGACATATACCTAACGTAAATCTCTCCTTGTTTTCTCATAGTAATCTCTTCAACTTCGTTTTCGCTTGTTATCAGGTAGCTATCTACAAACAATCTAGCGTTCTTACCCACATTCTTAGCTATTAAGTTGCATTCTCCATCACAGTTAAACTTCATTTCCTCCCCGGGCTTCAAGACCAGAATTCCAGCCATCAGATCATATTTAGTTTCAAACTTTTCCGCTCTGTAGAACGTAACGTGACCTATACTATCCAGCGAAATCTCGTGGATACCTTTATACGTGATGAGAAATTCGTTCCTACCTGGTTTAACTAAAGGGGAAATGTCATAGATTATAGACGAAATTTTTCTACTTCCGTTCTCTACTTCTATGTTAGGTCTGAACTCCTTAGTTAATGAAAAATCGTTTAACCAGAGTCTCCACTTTGGCTCTACGTTTTTGTCCCGCTCTATGTTCAAGATTATATAAACCTTCTCTGGTTTGCTGTCGATATTTATAACGTATGTAAATTCTTTCAGGGCTGTGTTAAGTTTCGTAGGTGTAGTAAAGAAGTCATAATCAATAGTCCCGTCAAAGGAGCCCTTATCGAATGTTACCATATTTCCAATTGGCATATTATTAATACCTTAACCACCAAAAATAAAGTGAATGATAGGGAAAGTTCTTGCCCTCATCAATAGGTCCGACGTAGTAGTTGAAGTGTTAGACTCACGTGAACCTGACCTTACTAGATCAAGGAAAATAGAAGATGTATCGAGAAGAAAAGGTAAAAAACTTCTTATAGTTCTCAACAAAGGTGACTTAATTCCGTTAGACGTGTTACAGAAATGGAAAGAGTACATAGAAAGAAAGGATAAAATACCAACAGTTTACATATCCGCAACCGGTCACTTAGGTACTAAAATCCTTAGGGATAAAATCAAGGAACTTTTAGGGGGGAAACGAGAAGGGATCGCTGTACTCGTAGGATATCCTAAAACGGGTAAATCGTCTATGATAAACGCACTAAAAGGGAGACACTCGGCAACAACCTCAAAGTTTCCAATGAGCTATGGTTATACTAAATCCGTTCAACTCTTCCGAGTTGACTCAAGATTATACATATGGGATACGCCAGGTATAATTCCACCAGACGGGAATGAATTAGAGCGAATTATAAGGGGGATTAACGTGGACAAGCTAAAAGACCCGGTAAGAGCTGCGAAGCTTCTCTTTGACAGAATACAGCAATTTGACCCTAATGTGATTAAAAACGTTTACAAACTTGATTATTCCGACTATTACGATTTCTTAAACAAACTAGCACTAAAGCGTGGATGGATATACAAGACCACAAAAGAACCTAATATTGATGAAGCTGCAAAGGTACTAATTAGAGATTATCACGATGGCAAAATAATTTATTATACCTATCCACCAGATATAAAGATAAATGATAAAAGTAGTAGTGCTTGACGCGGACAAGACCCTCTGGGATCACCCTAATATATCCGACCTTAAACCCCCTCTAAAATTAGTTAACGAGAATAGCTTAGAAGACTCAAGCGGAAGTAAGGTAACTTTATTCCCTGACGTAAGAGAAACTCTTCAAGAACTCAAAGACATGGGTTTTTATCTCGTATTAGTAACGTGGAACATTCCTGAAAAGACCGAAATTGTGTTGTCAACACTTAAGCTGAAGAACTATTTCGATCTGATCGTCTCAAGGGAGTATCCTTTCAAATTCATTTACATAAGCCATATAATCTCCTTGCTTAGACAGTCAAAGAAAGTTGAGATCAAGCCTGAGGAGATTTTGTTTGTTGATGATCGCAGAGTTCATTTCGGAAACACTTGGTTATATGTAGGTAATGTAAACTGTTTAGAGATGTGGGGGGATATTAATAATCACAAACAAATCATAGAAAAAATAAAAAGTATTTATAATTCAGAGAAGTTAAGTGAAAAGAATTACAGTAATATTTAAAAATTTAAAACTCATTCACTTCTGTCTGTGAAAAAGATGATAGGTGACTGTACCCTCCAAGTCGACTAAATTTTCTCCTAAATTCTCGATCAAGAGGGAAAACAGGAGAAAGAATGTATTTGAATATTCTATCATGCAACCTACTTCTATTAGGGGTGCGTGATTATGCCAAGTGGTGCTAGAATTCTAGTCGATTCTCTAAAAAGAGAAGGTGTAAAGGTAATCTTCGGTATACCAGGGTTATCAAACATGCAAATATACGACGCCTTTGTCGAAGACATACAAAATGGAGAACTTAGACACGTTCTAATGAGACACGAACAAGCTGCCGCTCACGCTGCCGACGGTTACGCGAGAGCCTCCGGAGTACCCGGAGTATGCACAGCGACTTCAGGTCCCGGAGCTACAAACCTTGTAACTGGGTTAATAACTGCCTATTGGGACTCATCACCAGTAATAGCGATAACCGGACAAGTGCCTAGATCCTCAATTGGAAAAATGGCATTCCAAGAAGCTGATGCAATGGGTGTATTTGAGCACATTACAAAATACGTGGTGGAAGTAAAGAAAATCGAAGAAATTCCGTTATGGGTTAAAAATGCGTTTTATATAGCCACGACCGGAAGACCTGGCCCTGTTGTAGTAGATATTCCAAGAGATATATTCTATGAGAAAATGGACGAGGTTAAGTGGCCAGAGAAGCCTATTGTAAGGGGTTACAAAGAGTTCCCGACAATAATAGACAGACAGAAGCTAAAGAAAGCTGCAGAGATCCTGATAAACGCTGAAAGACCCATAATACTTGCTGGAACTGGAGTAGTCTGGTCTAACGCTACACAAGAAGTTTTGGAACTCGCAGAGCTACTTCATATGCCAATAATCTCAACATTTCCCGGTAAGTCAGCGATACCTCACGATCACCCATTATACTTTGGGCCTATGGGGTACTACGGAAGAGCTGAAGCGTCAATGGCAGCACTGGAATCAGATGCGATGTTAGTAGTAGGAGCCAGATTTAGTGATAGGACAATAACGTCATACGACGAAATGATCGAAACTAGGAAGAAGTTCATTATGATAAACATTGACCCTTCAGATGGAGAGAGGGCTATAAAGGTAGACGTAAACCTAGTGGGGAATGCTAAGATCTTACTGAAGGAACTGGCAAAAGCTGTAATTGAGTTAGGAATGAAGAATGATCATAGTGCGTGGCTAAAGAGATTGAAAGAGTACAAAGAATATTATGCTCAGTTCTACTATCACGATGAGCCGAATAAATTAAAACCTTGGAAAGTTCTAAAGACCATAAGGAATGCAATACCTAGGGATGCAATTGTTACGACCGGTGTGGGACAACATCAAATGTGGGCTGAAGTATTTTGGGAAGTACTAGAGCCAAGGACGTTTTTGTCTTCAACAGGGATGGGAACAATGGGATTCGGACTACCTGCTGCAATGGGCGCAAAACTGGCAAAACCTGATAAAGTGGTAGTAGACCTTGACGGAGACGGCTCATTCCTAATGACTGGAAACAATTTAGCAACGGCTGTTGACGAGCATATCCCAGTATTATCTGTAGTATTTGATAACAGAACATTAGGGCTGGTGAGACAAGTACAAGACTTGTTCTTTAACCGCCGAGTAGTAGGAGTAGACTACGGACCATCACCAGACTTCGTCAAGTTAGCAGAGGCTTTCGGAGCACTGGGTTATAATGCTACAAGTTATGAAGAAATAGAGAAATCGATAAAAGCTGCTATCAGGGAAGATATGCCAGCAGTAATAAGAGTGCCCATAGATAAAGACGAATTAGCCTTACCCACTTTACCTCCAGGCGGAAGACTAAAGCAGGTGATCCTACGTGACCCAAGAAAAGGTAGTTAGAGTAATTGGTTACTATAGGGATCCAGGTTATATAGAGAGAGTAGCTGGTGCATTCAGAAAATTGCTAATGGATATTAACTGGATCCAAGGTAGGAAAGTTTCAGACGACGGACTATACGAGATTTATCTAGGAGTGCCCTACACTAACAATTTTGATATAGCAATACAAAACTTAAGCAAAACAGTAGATGTAGAGAAAGTAGAGGTATTAGAAGATGCTGTAGTTACGACATATGTCATAAAACGAGATGGGTCTGTAGTTAGAGGAGAAACTTTTGAAGCGAAAGAATATGACATAGTAGTTTTTAAACCCTCATTCTCAAAAATAACTACACTAAGTTGGGGGATTGTAAGTGGTAAAAATATATACTGATAAAGACGCAAGCTTAGAACCTATAAAAGACAAAACAATAGCAGTATTAGGTTACGGAAGCCAAGGTCATGCTTGGGCACTAAACCTTAGAGACTCTGGGCTAAAAGTCTTAGTAGGACTAGAAAGAGAAGGAAAATCATGGGAACAGGCTAAGAAAGATGGATTTAACCCAATGCATACTGAAGATGCTGTAAAGAACGCTGACGTAATAATATTCCTCTTGCCAGATATGGTTCAAAGGACAGTATACCTTGAAAGAGTAAAGCCACACCTAAGAAGCGGGAATGACTTAGTTTTCGCTCACGGATTTAACATACACTATAGGTTGATCGAACCACCTAAGGATGTGGATGTATATATGATAGCACCTAAAGGACCAGGTCCAATAGTAAGAGAATACTTCGTGAAAGGAGGAGGAGTCCCTGCATTAGTGGCAGTTCACCAGAACTATTCTGGTAAAGCGTTAGAGAAAGCATTAGCTATAGCTAAAGCTTTAGGAGCTACTAGAGCTGGTGTTATAGAGACTACCTTTAAAGAAGAGACTGAAACAGACCTCTTCGGTGAACAAGTAGACTTAGTAGGCGGAATAACACAACTAATGAGGTCAGCTTTTCAGGTCCTAGTAGAGGCGGGATACCAGCCTGAAATCGCATATTACGAGACTATAAACGAAATGAAGATGATTGTTGACTTAATCTATGAAAAAGGGTTCAGTGGGATGTTCAAAGCAGTGTCTGACACAGCAAAATACGGAGGTCTAACTGCTGGTAAATATGTCATAGACGAAAGCGTAAAGAAGAGGATGAAAGAGGTTTTAGATAAGATAAGATCTGGTGAGTTTGCTAATCAGTGGATAGAAGAATACGGAAAGGGGGCTCCAACCCTTGTTAAAGGGGTTCAAGAGCTAGAAAACAGCTTAGAAGAGAAAGTTGGAAGAGAAGTAAGGGAAATATCTCTGAGAGGAAAACCTAAATCCTAAATTTTTATTATATTCTTTTGTGGCTTCAAATAAAAGTAGGGGCACTTCTTTAGAGAGGTATATTGTTTCCAAACTTAGGGATAGGGGCTTTGCAGTTATTAGAGCACCTGCAAGCGGAGCTAAGAGAAAAGACCACGTACCTGATATAATAGCCATGAAATCCGGTGTCATAATTCTCATTGAAATGAAGAGTAGAAAAAACGGGAGTAGAATTTACATTGAACGGGAACAAGCTGAAGGAATAAAGGAATTTGCAAGGAAGAGCGGAGGCGAACTGTTCATCGGAGCTAAAATTGATAAAGAACTACGCTTTGTTAAATTCGACAGCCTTAGAAAGACTGAGATTGGCAATTACGTTGTTGATATAGAGACACTAAGCATAGGTCTTACTTTTGACGACTTAGTGAGATATGTAGACGCCAAATTGAGCAAAACCTTGGATTTCTTTATGTGATCATTCTGGGAATCTAATCCTAGTCTTTATACCATATTTCTTTTCATATTTCTTTAACTTAGTAACTACCCGTTTATTAAACAGTCCTATTCCTTCCTTCGGTATCGTTATAACGTACTCCCCATTCTCATAGGTGACCGAGGCAGAGGGAATTATGTTGTTAATTAAGTTCTCTAATCTTCTTTGTATAGCATTTCCGGCTTTTGCTGTTATATTAGCCACGGGTACTATCATGGTCTGTTCACCGAACACGTAAATTTCGTACTCAACTCTATCCGTAAGTAAATCTTTAACCTCTACAACGGGTCTGGCTAGGTCAGCCTCCTTTAATCCAGTCGGGACTTTCACAGTCATGTCCAGACTATATACCTTGGCTACATTCCCCGAGTGGATGAAAACTATCGTATCCAGAATATTAGGAATTGTACCTATATCGACTCTATTAATAAACCTGTGAATTGCGTCGATCGGAGAAGTGGCGTGGACAACTCCTATCATCCCTATTCCTGCTAGTCTTAAATCGATGTAGAGTTTAAAGTCCTCATCATTTCTCATCTCATCATAAACAGTATAATCGGGTCTACTAAGCAATAATATGTCGTGTAACTCACCTACTTCAGCGTAGTTCTTCGAATACTGTGTTATCTCGGGAGGTAAATGCATATCACGGGGAGATTCTATTGTTTTAACTACTTTATTCATCCTCATGTAAAATTCCGCAAGTGCCTGGGCGAAAGTAGTCTTACCCATACCTGGTGAGCCGGCTATAAGTATCCCTTCAGCTCTATCTCTCAACCTCAATAATAACTTCTCATTAAGGTTGTAATCTTCTAACCTCTTTCTGGCTACAGGTCTGGTAATTGCAACCTCCCACCCATCGCTTAGAGGAGGTCTGATTATCACTATCCTATAATTACCTAACTGGATTATTGTCGAACCTTTTCTCTCAATTTCAATAAAAGAGTCTTTAACGTAATCAACAGCGGAAAGAATTTCATTGGCAATCTTTTTGATCTCGTGACCAGTAAGAATATTAGGCGACAGTTCAACGAACTGCCAGTTGCCGGGTTTACCCTTTTTGGCTTTTGGGGTTGTCCCCTCTTTTAAATGTACGCTCATAGTGTTTTCGTCAAATAACTTATCAATTGTAAGCGAAGTAACATCTGGGGTAAGTAAGATTACATCAATTCCTAGGCTTTCAGCCAACCTCTGTTGTATCGCATCAGCCGTAACGATCGTACAACCTCTTCTTAAGCAATACTCACGTAAACCTTCATTCACAGAAGAGTATCTTCCTTCATCACCCACTATCTCGAAACTTACTAACAACTCTTCACTAAGTTCTTTTAACCTTGAAACTTCTTCTAAGGCTATTTCAGCCGTAACTAAACCTTCCCTTACGTCTTTTTCTAACTCGTTAAGTAATATTTTGTGAATTAGGATGTTACCATAAAGCCTCTGTTCCGCTACGTATTTTGATATACCATGAATTAGTGCGGACTTATCAGGTAATAGATCTTTCGGAGGCAACTAATAATACCCTACTTCAAATTAGTAAGTGGAAAAATAATAAATTATCTCTTGACGTGATTGAGAAAGTACTCATGAACGATTGTAGTATTCGATAATTCAGGATGGAAAGTAGTGGCAATCATATTTCTCTCCTCAGCCATTACCGTAACACCTTGTAGTGTTATTAAAGACTTAGCCTCTCCCCACGTCTTCACGATTGCTGGAGCCCTAATGAATACTACCCTACCTTTTCCGCCACCTATAACTGAGAAATCTAAAGTCGCCTCAAAGCTCTCCCTCTGTCTTCCGTAATAATTCCTTATAACTTGAATATTCATTTCCCCTATCAGGGGCTGTGACTTTTTGGAGACCTTTGCGTCTGTGACGTCCTTAGCTAATATTATAGCACCGGCACAAGTCCCTAACACCGGTGTACCTTCAGTGATCTTACTTTTTAAATCGTCTAGGACACCAAGCTTCTGAGCTATAATTCCGATAGTTGTACTCTCGCCGCCTGGTATAATCAATCCGTCAACTTGTTTCAGATCCCCTGCTTTTTTAACTGGAAGTATATCTCCACTAACGTTCAGTTTTGTCATTGCTCTCTTTAACTGTAATGCATGCTCCTCGAAACTACCTTGATAAGCAAGAATTCCTATTTTCATATTTAACTCCCTCTTACTTGCAGCAACTCCTCTGGCTTAAGCGACTTTATATCAATACCCATCATACTCTTGCTTTCGCTTATCATTTTTTGTGCCTCTAACACAATTTCAGGGTCCTCCCAGTTGGCAGTTGCTAAAACTACTGCTTTAGCCCTTATATCTGGGTCTGAACTCTTAAATATTCCAGAGCCTACGAAAACACCGTCAGCACCTAACCACATCATTAGGGCAGCATCAGCAGGTGTAGCTATTCCTCCAGCCGCAAAGTTAACAACCGGTAACCTCTTGAGCTTAACAGTTAGTTCTACTAATTGATAAGGAACTTGTAACTCCCTAGATTTCTTTAATCTGTCCTCTTCATTCATTGACACCAATTGGGCTATCTCATTGTTTATTATTTTCATGTGCTTTACAGCTTCACTTACGTTTCCAGTTCCAGCTTCACCTTTAGTTCTGATCATTGATGCTCCTTCATTAATTCTCCTCAAGGCTTCTCCTAAACTTCTCGCACCGTTGACGAAGGGTACTTTGAATTCCCATTTGTTTATGTGATGTTCCTCGTCAGCAGGTGTAAGGACTTCGCTCTCGTCTATCATATCTACTCCTAGTGCTTCTAGCACCCTAGCTTCGTAATAATGTCCTATCCTTACCTTCGCCATAACGGGTATCGTAATAGAGTTCATTACTTCCTCAATAATTTTTGGATCAGCCATTCTCGCTACACCGCCACTTTTCCTCACGTCGTAAGGTAGCTTGTCTAAGACCATCACAGCAGTAGCTCCAGCATCTTCAGCTATTTGAGCCTGTGTGACGTTAGTTACATCCATTACTACTCCACCTTTCTGAAATATAGGAAAAGCGTGCCTTACCATTGATGTACCCTGAACTACATCACCTTTCTCAAGGATTGGAGATACTGTCAATAGATTTTCATCTTTAAGGATATCCCTGAGTTCAGCTAATTTATAGAAAAAACTCTCAATCTCATAAAAACTTAACTCGTAAAGTCTCATAAAAAGAGATGAGCAAAGTAAATTTAAAAAACTTTGTCAAAAGAGTACTTGGGGAGCTCAATAAAGTTTTGCCTTTTGTTTCCTTTCTTCTTCAGCTCTAATCTTTATAATACCTAAGTAAACCGCACAATTAACACAATAACACTTCGTTACCGGATATCTCATTATAATGGCTCCTTTCTTCTCTAGTTCAGCTGCTAAAGCAGGGTCTACTGGACTGTATGGTTTAGTTACACATATTGCTTTATCCTCTGGTACTCTAGCACCACATTGATCGCAAGAAATATAACCTACATGCCCCTTATCGCCTTTCCTTCTACCTCTATTCTCTCTTTTCTTAGGCAAAAATTAACACCCTTAATTTAACCATATCACTCCTTTTAATAAGTTTTTGCTAGCCTAAGGGTATCCTTAGCTGGTTTTTTACAAACCACACACGACTTATTTGAAACATCTCTTGATGAGTCGTATGGAGAACCTAACACCCTACTGTTAGTAAGCTCTTCAAGTTTCAAACCACAGTCGTTCTCCCCGCACCATGGTACTTCTACTATACCAGACCTATTTTCTAACGTCTTTTTAGCTTCATCTAGATCGTCTGTATATATTATTTTACTCTTCATCATTTCCCAAGCATTTTTCTTCAAATCTTCCGAGATCTTCATTAGGAGCTCGGAAACTTTTTTCACTAATTCACTTCTCTGTATCGAAATGCCTTGTAATGTATCTCTCCTTTTAATATATACCGTGTTATTGTTTACCTCTCTTTGCCCTATCTCTATCCTTAAGGGGACACCCTTTAATTCCCAGATATAAAACTTCTCGCCAGGTGTCTTCTCAGGGTTTTTATCAATAACTGTGTTCATTGAGTTCTTATTTAATTCCTCCGCAATACCGTCGCAATAATCTGTGATTTTCTTATTAGTTTCATCATCTTTAGCGGGTATAGGAATTATTACTACTTTTATAGGTGCTATTTTAGGATTCAAGACCGGGCCGTGATCGTCTCCGTTAATGGCGATTAACGCAGCGACCACTCTGTCTGAAATCCCATAACTTGTTTGATGAGGATATTCTAATGAACCGTCTTTCTTTTGTATCTTGAAGTCGAACACTTTTGTAAAGTGTTGTCCTAGATGATGTACCGTACCTATTTGCATAACCCTTGAGTCTGGCATTATCGTATCGAACGCAATAGTGTAGACAGCACCTGCAAACTTATCCCAATCTGGCCTCTTCGATATAACATAAGGAATTCCTAGTTCGTCGAAAAACTTTTTGTAGATTTCCACTGCCTCTTTGACTTGTCTTTCGGCGTCTTCATAAGTCTCGTGAAGAGTATGCGCTTCTTTGAAAGTAGTTAGTTCCCTGAGCCTTATCATGGGTCTCGTAGCTTTGGTCTCATATCGGAAAACACTCACTATTTGGTAATATTTCTTAGGTAGTTGCTTGTAACTACTTATCCACAAAGACTCCATGAAGGTAATTGAAGTCTCACTAGTAGGTCTCAACGCTAATTTAACGTCTAGGTCATCCTTACCTCCCTTTGTTACCCAGTATACCTCACCCTCAAAACCCCTTATGTGCTCCGACTCCCTACGCAACAAATCTTCGGGGATAAGCATTGGGAATAGTACTTCCTCATGTCCCGTGGAATCAAGTAAGTTCCTAATTAAGTCAGTTACAGCCCTTCTTATTTTGAAACCGTAGGGTAACCAGACTCCTACTCCTTTGACTGGATATCTCCCATAATCGTAGAATTCGCCTTCTTTTAGTACCCACTCGAACCATTCAGAAAAGTTCGTCTGCCACTTTTCTCTTGTTATTTTCATAGTAAGAGGAAAGAAAACGAGGAACTAAAAAAGCATTTTTGTCTTTTAACACGTTCACACTTTTGCGAACAACATTAATATTGCGAACAGTATACCATATACTGCGATTCCTTCTCCGATAGCCACGAAGATAAGAACTGTACCGAACATATCTCTCCTTTCCGTTAATACACCTATACCTGCAGCAGCTGCCATTCCAACAGCAACTCCAGCACCCACTGCAGCTAAACCTATTGCGAGACCTGCACCGATGTTAATTCCGGCAACCTCTGTACCTGAGCTAGTTTGAGCTGAAGCTAGCGTAGTTACTAATATTGGTATTAGTAGAGATGCGAGCAGGATTTTCCTCATAGTAGAACACTCCGTTAAACTATTTTTCTACTTCCTTTAAAATATTTCTTTTAATGTTTTCAAAGTCATCCATTCTTTGTTTAACTATCTTTTCAAACTCAGCATTTAATTGCGACATTATTTCTTTTCTCTTTTCATCGAGTTTAATCTTTAACATATTCACGTATTGTTCAACCACTTTCCATCCTCCTCTTCTGAAGAACTCTCCTAATCATTTTTAACCTACTAAACTCCTCTCTGGTTCTATCATCTAATACGCTCTTAATGTACTTAGCTGAAGAATTATAATAAGGAAGTATAGAAGTATCTATAGCATTTATAAGCCTTTGTGTCTTTCTCAGCTCAAGAGTAAGTGACCTTATAGCTGATTCCATCTCAACAAGAAGCAGTATTTTTTTGAAAGCCTCTGCAATCTCTTCCCTTGATTTTAGTATATAAGGTGATATTTCTACGTCACCGAAGGGCTGTTTTTGAATTGATTCCTCATTTAGCTCAACTATCGGAATTCTAACACCGAAGAGGAGCTTTGTATTACTCTTAACCTCAAGGCTGGAGGGTACAGAACTCGCAAACTGTTCTATAGTAGCTATACCCTCAGCCGAAACGCCTTTTAAATACGTAGAGTATACATCCGATAAAACTTTGCTGACCTCACCGTAGGTCTTTTCATACTCATCAGCATATTGACGTAAGTACAGTAACAAAACCTCTCTTTTATTTTCCAAAAGTCTCTTAATAGTTCTAGTTAATCTGATTTGTCGCCTAAGGTTTATCAGATTAATCTTTGTAGGTAAAATCTTCCTTGAGCTCATTTCTTACCCCTATAGTTGGGATGATACTTCTTTATGTATTCTTGCTTGATTAGACTTAACTCAGACTCTGGTAACACAGAGAGGACTTCCCATCCAATGTCTAGTGTTTGTTCTATAGTTCTATTCTCATTGAACCCTTGACTTATGAACTTTCTCTCGAACTGTTCTCCTAACAGTAAATACTTCCTATCAACTTCCGAAAGGCTATCCTCACCAATAATTGCAGCTAACCCTCTTACTTCCTGAGCCCTTGCATATGCCGCAAACAGTTGGTTAGATAAGTCCTTATGGTCATCTCTTGTTTTTCCTTCTCCTATACCGTCTCTCATAAGCCTTGAAATGCTCATGAGGACGTTAATCGGTGGATATATTCCTTTATTATATAATGATCTATCAAGGGTTATCTGACCTTCGGTTATGTAACCGGTCAAGTCCGGAATTGGATGTGTAATGTCATCATTAGGCATCGTTAAAATTGGCATCTGAGTAATTGAACCCTTTTTACCAACTACTTTACCTGCTCTCTCATAGATTGTCGCTAGATCAGTATACATGTATCCCGGGTACCCTCCTCTACCAGGGACCTCTTCTTTAGAAGCACTTAGTTCTCTAAGTGCTTCACAATAGTTTGTCATATCAATGAGTATTGCTAATACATGCATATCTTTTTCGAAAGCTAAATATTCAGCTAGAGTCAAAGCCGCTCTTGGTGTCAGAATCTTTAACGATGGTGGTTCATTAGCTAGACTGAAGAACATCGCAACCCTGTTTATAGCACCAGTCTCTTCGAAGAACTTCCTGAAGAATAATGCTTCGTCATATCTTATTCCTATTGCACCAAAGACTACAGCGAAATTACTCTCTTCACCTCTAACAGTAGCTTGTTTAGCGATTTGAGCAGCAATCGTGTTACCAGGCATACCGCTCCCGCTAAATATAGGGAGCTTTTGTCCTCTCAGTAATGACAACATGCCGTCAATTGCAGATATTCCGGTTTGGATAAACTCTTCTGGATATTCTCTAACTGCTGGATTTAAGGGATCTCCGTTAATGTCCCTCTTCTCGCCTGATATGACTGGTGGACCGTTATCCAAAGGTTCACCTAACGGGTTGAATATACGCCCTAGCATCTCTTCGGAAACTTTTATCTCCAACCCTCTTCCTAAGAGCCTTACCTTTGTACTTGTAGGTGAGATACCAGTGGTCCCTTCGAAAACTTGGACAAATGTAACTCCTAATTGCGAATCTACTACTAGCCCCCTTCTCTTGATACCGTCAGCCAATTCAATTTCTACTAACTCGTTATAAGAAGCGTCATTTACTCCTTGTACAGCCACTAGAGGACCTTTAATCATCGAGATGTTCGAATATTCTCTAAGGTTCATGCTTTCCATTATCCTGACACCTCCTTTAGTAATGAGTCATAAGCTGCCTTTAATTTATTCTCTATCTCATCTATTTTCGCTAGTTCATCATTCTTTACTGAGTATTTAATCCTTATAATTTCTGGCTCTAATGACCCAACTTTTTCTAATATCTTCTTCAAAGGTATTCCTTTACTGATTAAATCGTTAGCTTGAGTATAGAACGTATATAACACATGCATCATTTTAGCCTGCTTTTGCGGTGTAGCGAAAGCGTCTATCTCATCAAACGCATTCTGTTGCAAGAATCCTATTCTCACTAATTTTGCAGCCTCTAGAACTAGCTTGTCCTTATCTGACAGTGACTCGGGACCTACTAACCTCACTATTTGTTTGAGTTCATCCTCCCTTAAAAGGACTTTCACCAAAGTGTTCCTCATATCATACCAATTCGGATCAACGTTTTTATGCCACCATGAAGCTACTAAATCTACGTAAGCAGAGAACCCTTGGATCCAGTTTATTGCTGGGAAGTGCCTAGCTTGAGCCAACGAGACATCTAAAGGCCAGAACACTCTTACAAATCTTAATGTATTACTGGTAACTGGCTCGGTAAAGTCACCCCCTGGAGGAGATACTGCTGAAGCTATCGTCACTGAGCCAGTCCTCTCTGGGTTCCCTATTGCCCTTACCCTTCCAGCCCTCTCATAATACTCTGCTAACCTTGAAGGTAAGTAACTTGGGAACCCTTCTTCTGCTGGCATCTCCTCCATTCTACCTCCTAAGTCTCTTAATGCTTCCGCCCACCTAGTGGTTGAGTCAGCTACTAATAATACGTCATAACCTTGATCCCTGAAATACTCAGCCATAGTAACTCCTACGTATATGCTTGACTCTCTCGCCGCTACAGGCATGTTGCTAGTGTTTGCAACTAATATTGTTCTCTGAAGTAATGGTTTTCCAGTCCATGGGTCCTTTAGCTTAGGGAACTGTCTTAGCTCGTCTGTCATTTCGTTACCCCTTTCTCCACATCCCACATAAATTACAATCTTAGCTGCCGACCATTTGGCTAAACTTTGTAATGTTACCGTCTTACCGCTTCCAAATGGACCTGGTATAGCTGCCGTTCCTCCTTTTGCCATAGGGAATATAGTATCAATTACTCTGGTACCCGTCAATAGAGGTTCTGTAGGCTCTAACTTTTCTTTGAAAGGTCTCGGAACTCTTACGGGCCATTTATGATACATTTTGAGCTCTTTCGTGTCGCCGTTAACGTCTAAAGTAGCTATAACATCCTCTACTGTGTAATCACCTTCGGTCACAACTTCTTTTACAACACCATGAACGTTAGGGGGGGCTAATATCTTATGTTGAATAAGCTCTGTCTCTTGGACTACACCGATTATATCCCCGCCTGACACCTTGTCTCCTTTCTTTATGGTAGGAGTGAAGTGCCATTTCTTGTTCTTGTCTAGTGCCGGTATCTTTACTCCTCTTTTAACGTAGGGTGATTTAGTGACATTTGCAATGTAGTCCAGTGGTCTCTGTAGACCATCAAATATCCTTCCTAGTAGTCCGGGACCTAATTCAACTGATAAGGGAGCGCCAGTTCTGTATACTTTGTCTCCGGGCTTAATGCCGTCAGTAGTCTCGTAAACCTGGATGAATGCCTTATCGCCCTCAATTCTGGTAATTTCTCCTATTAATCTGGGTTCTCCTACTTCTACTACTTCATACATTTGCGCTGATCTCATTCCGTCCGCTACTACTAGAGGTCCATTAACACGAATAACACGACCTTCTCCTGCCATCTTACTCACCGAAGAGAACTTTAGCTATTTCGTCTCTTAAATCATCGAACATCTGATTTAAAATTGTTTCAAGCGTAAAGTCTCTCACTAAACTTTGATCGGGATAGAAAATTTTAATCCCAGCCCTTATGTTCTTATCCTCCTCGACCTTAGCGTTTATCTTCTTAGATGATAGAATAGTTTTAACAGTCCCTAGATCACGTGAAGAACAATAAATCACGGAGCCGTTTTTAGCCTCTCTTGCTATTATACTTTCAAGCCCTTGCTTGTATCTAGTATCAGACACTAAGTCCGGTATTTTCTCCACTACCTTATAGTACACTTGGGAGATCCAATAGTCTTTCTCCTTACTGATAAGCCTTTTATTTTCTACTTCTAGTTTCGCTTGCTCGCCTTTTACCCTATCTTCATTCTTCCTGATATAATCCGTGATCTTTTGTGTATACTCCGAAAGAATAGCGTTATATCTCTCATCTACAATCGTATTAGCTTCAACCATAGCTTTTTTTAGTTCTTCTTGGTTCTTCTTTTTCACGTCCTCTAATGATGAATTTAATAATTCCTCAAATTTCATTTATTCTCACCCAAATCCTAAAGCTCTAAGTATTAAGCCTTTCACATCGAGGGGCTGACCTTGACTAAAGGGAGTTGGAATAACAGTAATTAGTGGTTTTTTCTGATCTATTACCAATGATTCAATTTTTTCCTTTACCGGATTATATAGGTCATTTGCGACCAATATTAAGTCTATGTCTTCCCTCTTTTTTAACTTAACCAATGTGTCCTCAAGATTGAGTGGATCATCAAGCACTAAGCCCTCAGTACCTATCATCCTGAAAAGGTTAACAGTATATCTGTCCCCTACTACTACTACTTTACCCATCGTTAATTATCATTTTAAAAGGAGATTAAATATTTTTAAGACATACCTGATTTATCATAGTGAATCACTGTGATTCTTCCTGAGACGATGGTTAGGGTTGAAATACTTACAGACAAACGAAACGTTAATAATGTGGTAACTAAGTTGCTGAATTTAAATGCATTTGAAGTTGACGACTCTAAAGCACCAATATCCCAATATAAATACGAGGAGGCTAGGAGGAATCTAGGAGAAACCAGTGAAAATATCAACAAAATAAAGATAATAATGGAACTTGGAGGAATTGAAATAGAACCTAAGGGTAAATTAAAGGTCTCCGACTGGTTTGAGACCGCGACCGAGGTGAACAAAGAATATTCCAAAATTGAAGAGAAATACAAGGAATTACTGGAAGAAATAGGGAAACTCAGGGCTGAGTTAGAATCCCTTAATACTCAGTTGAGTGAAATAGAGCCCTTCAAGGACATAGGAATAAGTCTAGATCTACTATACAAAACTGAATATTTTGAAGTAGCACTCGTTATATTATCTAACGAGCAGAGAAACAACTTAGAGAAAACCGAGAGAATTGCAGTATATTGTAATCCTTTTGCAGAGAATAAAAACGCCTGTATTATAACTGGACCGAAGGGGATAAACTTAGAGACTAAATTAAAAGAAATAGGTGTCAGAAGATTCGAGACTCCAGACATGATTTCACCTCAAGAGGCTTACAATAACGTTCAGGAAAAAATTAAGTACCTTCAGTCTATTCTTGGAGAAAGGAGGAAGGAACTAATTAGTAAGGTAGAACAAGACAGAGAATGGATAGCAGAGACCTATGGTAGGCTACTAACCGTAAGAGATGCGATGACAATTCTCTCCAAGGCTAGAGTGTCAGAATACTACGTACAAATAGAAGGTTTCCTCCGCGAAAAGAAACTTAAGAACCTCTTGGACGAACTAGGAGGCTTAGCGTTTATCACATATGAATACCCTAAGAGATATGCAGAAAATGAAGGAGAGACTCCACCTACTTATGTTGAACTTCCAAAATCCATTAAACCTTTAGAATCGGTAATCGAACTTTATGGTGTTCCATCCTACTGGGAAATATCTCCTACAGTATTCTTAATAATTACCTTCCCGTTCCTCTTTGGTCTCATGTTCCCAGATTTTGGTAACGCTCTAGTTATTTTCATTTTCTCGCTGTGGTTCTACAACTACGGTAAAAAGAAGGGGAGTAATAACGTTAAACAACTCTCTTTAGTTTTAATCTACGGCAGCATAATCGCAATGATCACTGGGATTTTGGCTCGAGAATTCTTCGGTCCGTTGGCCGTAGGAGGGCTCAGAGAGTTATTAAATAATCCGGCATATCCAAATGGTCCACTTTATAACATATGGCCAGTTCCTCAGTCCGTTTACGAACAGATAAAATACATATTACCTACTGGTGGAGCTGAACAAGGTATAGTTAACTCAATAATACTGTCCTTATTGTTAGGTTCCATACTCTTGTTCGTGAGCTCCTTACTAGGAGTAATTAATGCAATAAAGAAGAAAGATCCTGAGTTCTTAGTGCTAGATAGATTGCCTATCTTATTAATCTACACAGTACCACTTATAATATTTACCTACGGTCTTACGAACTTATCGAATTATATAGGACAAGTTGAAACTTTGCTCGGAGGAATTGGTTACTTCTTGTTTAAGACCGGTTCACCAGCAGCTGGATCTACACAAACTCTTGCCGATATATTGGTGATCTGGGTAGAACTAGCGTTAATTTATAACTGGGCTGGAAAAGTTATAATTCTACGTAAACATGAGAAGATGTCTGCTGTAGGAGCTATAGTCTTCGGTTTCATAGAAGGAGGATTTGAAGCCGGCATTCTGTTACTGTCTAACACTATTTCCTTCATACGAGTGTTAGTATTTGCCGTAGCCCACTATTACATACTCTATGCATTCTCTTATATGGGGTATCTAGCAGCTGGACAACCATCGACGGTTATCGCGTTAATAACAAACCCCATAGTGTTGGTGATTATAATAATCGGAAACTTACTGGCGATAGCATTAGAAGGTTTAATAGTTTTTATACAAGACATGAGGCTTCACTTCTACGAAATGTTTAGCAAGTTCTATGAAGGAAAAGGAAGAAAGTTCGAACCGCAAGTAACTTACGTAGAAATTTTATCTTAATAATTCAGGTCTATTTTTTTCTACTTTCTTTCTTATTTCTTCTAATTTTCTATGAATTTCTTCATGAAGCTTGAATTCGTCCTCTATAGGTAAGTCTGATTTTTTAAACAATGGCTCTATATTCCCTATTTTATGTCCGGGTTTGATGGTAAAGTCTCCAGCGTTATCCCACTTCTCGTTCTCAATTCCTGATAACCCTATTTGTGAGTACAGTTTAGATGCGTGATCGGGCATCAATGGGTATATCATAATGGCAATAGTCCTCAGCGAATTTGTAGCTATATATAACACGTTTGCCGCTTGCTGCTTGTCTGTTTTAATTAAATTCCATGGAGCCCTTAAGTTTAGGTAAGAATTTCCGTCTCTAGCGAGTTTTAACAGTTCTTCAGTACCAGCCTTTAGTTTACCTAACTCCATCATCTCTCCCATTTTTTTGGGTGCTTCTTTTATTTCACTGACAAACTTTCTATCCTCATCATTATAAACGCTCTCGTCGGGAGTAGGTACCTCTCCTCCGAAGTACCTCTTGACCATAGACAAAACTCTGTTAGCATAATTTCCTATATCGTCGTTGAGCTCGGTGTTCACAATTCTTACCGCTTCTCTCCAAGTGAAATTAGTATCTCTTTCTTCTGGTCTAAGTCTTATTAAAACGAACCTCCAATATTCGATATCCATTAACTCCTTGGCTTCATCGATCCATATTCCTATCTTCCTACTTTTACTGAACTTCTGTCCCTCGTAAAGTAAATACTCGGTAGAGGCAATTACTGTAGGAAGAACGTAACCTTCCCCAGAAGCAATTAGCATTGCAGGTAATATAACCGCATGAAAGGGAATATTATCTTTACCTATAAAGTAATAGCTCTTGACATCATTTCCGAACCAGAATTCCTTCCATTTCTCTTCATTGCCTTCTTTCCTGAAATATTCAATAGTAGCAGATATATAACCTAACAAAGCCTCAAACCATACATACACAGTTTTGTTCTCAGCTCCTTCATACGGAGCGGGAATACCCCAAGCATTATCTCTGGTAATACTCCTTGGCTTTAACCCCTCTTTAACCCAACCTAAAGCTACTGATTTAACGTTGTCTGGCATGTAAGGAGATGAAGATATCCAATCCCTTATCTTATCGTTAAACTCAGATAAATCAAAGAACCAGTGTTTAGTCAGTTTAAGGACTGGTTTACTACCACATAAGGCACATTTCGGGTTAATCAGTAGCTTAGGAGTTAATAGCCTACCACAATTATCACATTGGTCACCTCTAGCATCTTCAAATCCACAGTAAGGACAAGTTCCCTTGATAAATCTATCCGGTAAGAAGAGCTTATCATGTTCACAATAAGGTATCTCGTCTTCCTCCACTTTTATGTACTTTCTCAGATTCAACAGGAAACTTCTAACGAATTCCTTATGAACTTCAGATTCTGTCCTAGTGTAATTGTTAAATGTTATCTTCCACGTTTCCAGAAATAATTTTTTATCGTATTCATGGGCTTGATCAGTTAGTAATTTCGGGTGAACTCCCCTTTTCTTAGCCTCAATTTCTATCGGAGTCCCATGTTCGTCGCTTCCGCTCACGAACACTACGTTTTCCTTACCGTACTTCGTTCTAGCGTATCTAGCAAAGACGTCAGCTGACAAAATCGAACCTATTAAATTGCCTAAATGTGGAACCGAATTAACATAGGGCCAAGCTGAAGCTACTAATATTTTCATATATCACACTTTGCTCATGCGTGGAATATAAGTTTATAAAATTTCTTAATCAGATGAGTTTTGAATTGGCACTAATAGACTACTCTAAATACCCTTTCCTCAAAAGCCTCGAAGATGAACTCAAAAAGTACGGTAGTTCAATAACTATAAAAGACTTATTAATTACTAGTAAAGAAAAACTTGATGAAGCAAGGAGTAGAATAGAGAACGTTATGAAAGAAAAATTTAATGTACCATACTCACAGCTCCACGGCGACACGGTCTTAACCTTTTATTTATCCTTACTTATTTTGTCCGCGTTAGGAAGTAAAATCCTTACAGAGAAGTTCGTTGAGAATGAGGTAAATGTTTTTAAATCGCAATTAATGATGGAAAAACCAGACGTAGTAGTTGAAATAGCAAAAATATTAGGAATTAATGTTAACACTGATGAAATAGAATTACGTGAGTATCAGGGTAAAAAAATAAGGTCAATAAGACTCCCTTTTGCTATTAATTTTGTTGAGTACTTAAAGTATTCGAAAGAGTTAAGGAAAAGAGACGAAAAATTCTCATTACGTAAACACGTCTTACAAAAGGGTAATGTATATTTAGACAAGAATGAACTAGTCGACCTAATAACTGACAAAATCAGAGAGAGGATAATGAACATAATTAAACAGATCCAACTTACTGACATTCCAGAAGAAATAAAGAAATTAGCTGATGAAATTAAAGGAAGAAAAACTCCACCCTGCATTATGGAGTTAATGAAGAAAAAAGAAAATCTTACCCAAGAGGAAAAGAAGATACTCTTGACATATATTATCGACATAGGAGCTGATACCAGGGACTTTGCTCCAGAGGAGATAGTGAAGGAAACTAAGAAGACTAGAGTTATAGTTTACTCTTGTGAAAGGCTAAAAGAGTTAGGTTTGTGTGTAAATGATTGCGGAGTCAAAAACCCATTACAATTGTATTATGGTAAGCTTCTGTAGACGTAATAGAATCTTTGCACTACTGTTACTGCGGATAAAAGACAGAAAATTGCTAGAATGAACGAAGCTACTTTAAACGAAAAGAAAGATACGAATAGGACGATTATCGTAAATATAATCCTTTCCCCTCTTTCTATTATACCCCTACCTTCGATCTTGGTTAAGCCTAAAGATTCTCCCTTAGCTCTAAGATAGGGGATAACTAATGACATCCCTATAAGGAGAGATGTCAGGAATGACGAAAAACCAAGGATCACTAAACCTAGGAGGTAATTAACATCCTCAATTCTGTCCAAGCTACTATCAATGAAGCTGCCTTTTACTCCCGCAGCATTAGCCAACCTCGCTATTTCACCATCAAGTGCATCCATAAAAGCTGATATTGCTATAAGTAAAACCCCCAGAAGTGGATTTTTGAATATATACATAATTAGTAAGTACACAAAGGACAAGACTAGACCCAGTAGAGTTACAGTGTTTGCAGTGAGACCCATTTTGATTAAAGCTTTAGCAATAGGTTGAAGAATCTTCTTAGATTGCTTCCTTACTCTGGTTATCATAACCAACACCGTTATTAACTACTTACCGAACTTTTAATGGGACTATGAAAGCTAAAAAACTGATCTTGGTAACATCCGAATCTCATCCTTCGCATAAAGCATTTTTAAAAGTTACTGAAGATTTGAGTAAGGAGTTAAATATAGAAAAGGAGATAAAAATAGAGGACTACAGCTTCCTAACAGATTACGGCGAGAAGGACGACTTTGGAATGCCATTCCTACCACAATTACTGATACAAACAGAAGACGGAAAAATAGTACCAATTCTAACCCAAATGCCATTTAACCAGAAATTACAGCCTGATCCCGAGAAGGGGAAGGAAGAAGCTCTTAACAAAATTAAAAATATTACCTGAATAGTTTTAGTATAAGTGAGAAACGTGAGTTACGTTCCACATGTGCCATATGTACCCACACCAGAGAAGGTAGTAAGAAAGATGCTGGAGATAGCAAAGGCTGGCCCAGAGGACATAGTGTATGACTTAGGATGCGGTGATGGCAGAATAATAGTAACAGCTGCTAAGGAGTTCCATGTTAAAAAAGCTGTCGGAGTAGAAATAAACGACGAAAGAATAAAAGAAGCAATCGAGAATATAAAGAGAAATGGAGTAGAGGGAATAGCCCATGTTGTAAAAGGAAACTTCTTTGAGGTAGATATTTCAGAAGCAACAGTCGTAACTATGTTCTTGCTAACAAATGTAAACGAAATGTTAATGCCTAAGCTCCAGAAAGAGCTGAAACCTGGAACAAGGATAGTATCTCACGAGTTCGAAATGAGAGGATGGAAGCCTAAAGAAGTCGTAAAAGTTGAGGACGGAAATATGACACACCTTGTTTATCTTTACGTAATTGGTGAAACTTAATGAAGGTTTTAATATTAAGAAGTGAGGACGGAAATATAACTAAAAAAGATATAGTCGAGGGAGAGTTTGACAAGGTATTAAGGGAGATAGCTTCTAGTGCGTTAAAGGAATGGAATGAGACCTCCTCAGACTTCACAATAATGAGGGACATGTACGAGGTTAAAATACCCCTGCCCCTAAAACCCAACGTTTACGAAATAATTAAGGGCTATTTAAAATCTAGGACAAAGACCGAAGCTATAGCAGAAATACCAGTATATATAATAAGTTTTGATAACAGATGGATGGACTCAGATTATCGTGATATGAAGGTTTACGTGGTGTCTCCCTATATCGATGAGAACGTAGAAAAGGAATTAACTGACTATGCTATTCAGGCTACTTCACAGAAACCAATGACTACTGAAGAAGAAGAGGAAGAAGAAGAGTAAATAGTTTGTTTGTGTGATTTTTGTCTAGGAGTAAAAAGTTATTTTGTATACTTATTATTGGCGAAGAACGAATCTATAGTTATAGTAGATACAATCTCATCCCAGCTAATGTTGAATGCTCTTAGTATTTGTTCAAACGTGCTTCTTAACGCATCAACATATTTATCCGCATCAATTTCACTTAGCTTCGCTAGCTGTACTGGCTTTACTCCATCTTTGTTCTTTACCTTCACAAACAATATTACATCTCTAGGAAGCACCATTACGCCGTAGGCAGCTAACTGCAATGCTGCTTTTACGTGTTGTGGGGTGTTCTTCTTGTATGCATCTAAAGGTTTTGAAAGCATAATCCTAAATGCTAACTCGTCGAGATTATAACCTTTATTTTTCAACTTGTTGTATATATCTTTTATCTTGTTTTCTAGTGCTACCTTAATTTTAGGTATATCATCTGGGGAATTCATAGATGCTATTAGTGTCTTGACTTCATTGAACTCTTTCTTAATAAACTCCGGTGTGTTACGTTTCTTTGCTAACATTCCCTTAATGTCGGTCTTACCATCTGGGTATACGCCAAGATAATTCTTCTTAAGTCCCGAGAACGCTACAAACTTATAAACTTTATCGACTTCTAAGTCTAGACCAAACTTTTCTTTTACGAATTTAATTATCTCTTCTAGTTTATCCTTAGGAGGGTTATATATGAATAAAGAGTCTGTATCACCATATAACACTTGTAAACCCATAGACCTTGTAGTTTGTGAGGTCGTAGTTATAACATATCTACCTATGGCGGTGACGCTTTCTGCTACTGCAGGTGCGTATAGAGGGAACGTTTCTGCACCGAAGACTCCATAGGTAGCGTTGATGAATACTTTCATAGCTCTTTGAACTACATCATAAAGTGACCTTTGCTCCTCTGAAATGTCCTTCTGTTTAGCCTTCTTCTTATAAATTTTAACTCTGAAGTCCCTAAGTAATCCAGTTATAACTGCAGTTATACCCGGACGATCCATGCAAACAAAGTGTAGCTTTTGTCCTTGTTCATCTACTATCCATTCTTTTTTCTTACAATCCATGTTGTCTACCGTTTCATAACTTATGTTCCAGTTTCTGATTATTGAAGGATACAGTGAAGCAAAATCAAGAACTACAACATTGAAATAAACGCCAGCAGGTGGATCGATTACTACTGCACCCTTGTATCTTTTACCTTTAATTGTAGCTGCGGTCTTAATTTCGTTAGATCTAGCAAGTATATCCTCCTTCAATGGTATAAGCCAATTTAATTGCCTATGTTCCCAATAGTATAAGTTCTTTACCCACGTAGATACTTCAGTTCTCGTCAGTTCTTCTAAACCTAGTTTAGATATTCTAGCAAGCAATATTATTAATTTCCAAACTAGATTATTGCTATATGTAGTCAACTTTAACGTAATTTCCGCGTCTCTGAAGTTATACTCAACCAGCTTGCTCAGGTCGAGAAAGCTGATAAATGTGTCAAGTTTAACCTTAGACATACCGAGTAAAGCACTTGCAACTGCATCTAAGTTATACTCACTATATTTACCTTCAAATGCATAATTTCTTACGGCTTTGTTAAAGAAGAACTTGTAGAGATCGATATGCAACCCTGGTAGGAATTTTCCTTCGTCATTAACGATATCGAAAGGTATCTCATCTTCCTTAAAATTAAGCCTTAAAGCCCTATAATATATGTAGGGAATATCGAATTCGTCGCCGTTAAAAGTTAGAATTAACGGATACTCAGCGACTATCTCAAAAAACCTTGCCAATAACTCCTTCTCTGTCTGGAAAGTTTCGACGCTAAAGTCCTTAGCAGTAATTTCAGTATTTACATCATGCCTTATTAAGACGAGTACCTTCTTCAAGCCATCGTTCCCAGCAAGCCCGATGCTTATAATCGGAAACTCGGCTCTTTCTGGAGAAGGTATTCTACCTTTAGAAGGTGTATAAACCTCTATATCTATTGCAACTCGCTTTACGTCTGGTACCTCGCTTTCAAATATTGGTATCCACTCCTCTACAGTCCTCTTTGTCATTTCATCTGAATCAGCAAATGCTTTCTTTATCTCCTCAACTTCTTCTCCTTTCAGCTCGGGCTTAAGCGGTTCTAATTTACCTTTTCTCACTACGTAAGGCAAGCCAGGTATCAGACCTAAGTCATAAACGTAATTATTGAAGTACTTAATATGTGCCTCAAAAGCCTTAGGCACTGAATTCCTCATCCTCCTTACCGCTAGAGGATCCTTGGTTACAACCTTAGTGAGCTTAATGTATTTACCCGTATAAGGATCTATCTTCTGAACTAACTCTATGTGGTCAAAGGAAGGATCCCTGACTATCTTAGGGATCTTACTAACCTTATCTGGTTCAATATCGGTCAGAAAATAAGGCTTATGATTAGTGTTATCATATAAAGTGTAAATCTTACCCGTGATCTTATCGTAAAGTTTACAAACAGCTTTCCCCTTTTTGCCGTCATAATCCACCTGAAGTAAGAAATAGGTTTTACCCTCTTCCGCTTCAGATAACCATGACCCCCTCTTTTTTAAGGATTCTTTTCTAGGCTGTGTATAGGATATTTGTTCTTCTTTCTTAGGTTCCTCTCTAGGATTTTTCTCGTCTTCCTTCTTATTGTTGACGGTAAAATCAAAAAGCGTTACTTGTTTAGCCATATACAAATTTATTATTGTGTGGAATACGTTATAAGTTTGGAGGACCCGTAGCTCAGCCAGGATAGAGCGCCGGCCTTCGGAGATACGAGGAAAGCCGGCGGTCCCGGGTTCAAATCCCGGCGGGTCCGCTATACCTCATTTAACAAAACTTGAAAGAAAAATCTCAGTCTCCTTAGCAACATTCTCCCACTTTGAATGAAGGTCGAGAAATTGCCTTACCTTCTCGTCATTGTGCTCTTCCTCGTAATCTTGTTCGTTCATTTCCATAACTTTGTTAGCAACTGCAGACATTCCTTTAACGTCGTACTCTCTTACAATCTTAACTGGCTTCAATCCTCCATAAACAAATCTTATCGCGGGAATATCATAAGCAACTACTGTAGTTCCTAAAGCCAGAGCGTCAAGAACTACAAGTGGAAAAGCGTCCTGATGGGAGGGATAGACGAGCACTTTAGCATTAGCCACAGTCCTATATAGCTCATCGTAGGGTAAATAGCCCTTATACTCAATACCTTTAACTTCAAGAAACTTCTTATCACTTTCGTTATATAGCTTTCCACACACAACGAGTTTAGTACTTAGTTCACGAGCTATCTTAGGTAATTCATAAAGACCTTTTTGAGGAACAAGTCTTGCATAAAACACTGCGAAATCGCTTTTGTTTCTGGTCTTTCTGTATTTAAAGAGAATATCTTTATTGAATGCATTCCCAGGTTTGTATACTTTAGTCTTTACTCCGTATTTTCCAGAGACCTTATCTAAGCCTGAATAGTAAAATGCTGAAGGAGACACACTTGCGATCCCCCTCAAAACTCCATCTCTCATAGCCCTTAAAAAAGCCCATTTATCAGCCTTATAAAAGAAATACATCATACTGTCATATACCCATCCTTTGAGGCCGAGGAAGTGTCTATACCCTCTTCCGAAGGAATTCCTAAAAGGTTCGAGTTGTAGTAACTTAACTAACGGCTTACCCAACTTCTTGGCAATATGATACGAAAGTCTTAGCGTAATCGCATCTTCATGCATATCATAGACTATATCTACTTTACTAGGTAGTTCGTCTAGTATTTTTTTGTCAAAGCCTAAATTACCCCAATTGAAATATACCATATGAGAATTAATAAAATACCGAAAAGTGCGAATTTGAGTAGTAACTCCGTTCTCTAAATAGGAGTAAACTAAGGGGTGAATCTCAACTCCTTTTAACTCTTTTACGACCTTCTTTCTTGAAGAATCTACGAGAAAAGAGGGAGTGTAGAGAGTTACCGAATGACCTAATTTAACAAGTTCTTCAGTTACGTTCTTAATGTGCATATAAGCCCCAGAAGTATCAAATATATTCCCTATAACAAAAATGTTCATTGTAAAAAATTTTAACTTGCTTGTCCTTTTAATCCTTCTACTCTCTTTATTATCTCATCAACTAGTTCTTTTGCTTCACCTGGGTCTATTATAGCAGCTGAAGCAGCAGCTACTTGAAGGTTACAAGCCTCGCCTAGAGCTTTCTTTGAGGGAACGTAGACATACGGTATCTTCTTTTCCTCGCACAAAAGTGGTAAGTGTGCTACTATTTCTTCTGGTTGTACGTCTTCAGCTATTACCACAAGTTTTGCCTGACCTCTTTCGACAGCTTTAGTTGTCTCGTTAGTACCTTTCTTTACCTTTCCAGTCTCTCTAGCCTTCTTAACAGCTTCTAATACCTTATCGGCTAAATCTTGTGGAACTTCAAATTTTACATAAGACGGCTTAGACATGCGTTCATCCTCCTCCTAGCTCGTCACGCAATAACATATCACTTCTGGGAGATTAAAAAACTTACTCATGTGAAAATATAGCATGAATAACCACATTGTTATTCTTTACTTCCTTTTTATCAATTCTCACAAATCCGAATCTCACGAACTGAACTATATCGTCCTCTTTTAAATTACCAATCTCCTTCTCACCTACGCCGTGGATTTCACTAACTCCTGCGTTAGGGTCTGCAACATATACTATTACCGGTACGGCTTCGTCTTTCTTTACCCACTGAACGATTTTAGCGTTAATTTTTCTTGCTTCCTCGAGTCCTCTACTATGGTAGATTAACTTTCCTCCTTCAATCGTCACATTACACAACTCCATTAATCTAAGGACTTTCTCTTTTGCATCGTTTTCGTCAATAAATATAGAGGAACCTGGTTTCACCATAATCTCACGATAATTTGATGGATTTGAAGGGTGATAAGGAATTCTCGCAATTATCTCCTCTGGTATATCAATTACGTACTCCCTTGGATTCGGAACGAACATTAGCCTCTTAGCAATCTGGTCAAGTTTTTTTCTATTTACAGAAGCAATATTGTCAAAACTAATTGTCGCATCGGACACTTTAAGACCAACAGTGATTATGATCTCTCTGATAGTATCGGGAAGAATACCTCTTCTTCTCAACCCTGCTAATGTAGGAAGTCTCGGATCGTCAATACCTGCTCCTCTGTCAAGGGCTGTTCTGATCTTGGATTTGCTCATCATAAAACCTTCCAGTTTAAGCCTACCAAACTCATGGACTTCTGGATAAGACCATCCCATGTAATTATATATCCACTTCTGTTTCTCCGCATTCACTGCATGTTCTTTCCCCCTGAATATGTGTGTAACTGTTAAGTCATGATCATCGATAGCACTCGCGAAATTGTAAGTAGGCCATACCCAGTACTTGTCGCCCTCTAAAGGATGCGGATTAGCCTTTACATCTATAATTCTCAGTAAAACCCAATCCCGTTGTGACGGATCTGGAAGATTCAGATCAGTCTTTAATCTAAGTACAGCCTCTCCTTCTTTAAATCCACCATTCAACATTTTTTCGAATAGGTCGAGATTAAAAGAGGGTTCCTTATTTCTATTAGGGCAAGGTATCCCTTTATCTCTTTTCTCCTTGAATTCCTCTTCGCTGCAAGTATCTACATATGCATAACCTTTTTCAATGAGCACCTTTGCGTGTTTATAGTAGAGCCACAAACGTGCTGAGGCCCTAACTTCTAAGTCCCACTTTATCCCCAACCATTTTAAGTCTTCTCTTATCCAATCGTAAGCTTCCTTAATCGGTTTCTTAACTTTAGGATCTGTGTCATCAAATCTCAGGATGAATTTTCCTTTATACATTGAGGCATATTCGTAAGAGATAATTGCTGCTCTCGCATTCCCTAAATGCAACGGACCATCAGGATTAGGGGCAAAACGTGTAATGAGAGATCCCTTAACGGATATAGCAGGTAATGTTTTTTTACCGCTCTCCTCCTTTTTCCTCTCTTCTAACATATCTGGATATTTATCCTTAAGTTCCTTCATTTGATCTTCAACGCTCATAGAGTTTACTTTTTCTAAGACTTTCTTAGCAAGGTCTACGATCTCCTTCGCCTTTGACCTTAAGTCAGGTCTATCCGAGAATATTTTGCTCACAACCGCATTTACGTTAGCTTTCCCGTTATGTTTAACAGCGTTTTGTAAAGCGTATTTATAAATCAGCTCCTCTATTTCTTCCATGTACATCACCTCTATTTGTGATTAGCATATTTACAAATTCTGCTACTCCTTTTCCACTTTTCTCCTTAGTTATATAGTTTCCCAATTTCTTTACCTTCTCTTCACCGTTGCCTACTACTACTTTAAATCCCACTTCCTCTAAAAACTCTACGTCAGTGTCTGAATCACCTATGCCTATCACGTCATTCTTGCTTACTCCTAATAACGATAGGAGAAACCTAACTCCGTCACCTTTCCCTTTTTTAGACTTCGAGATGTGAATGGCGTAACCACTAGTTTTAATGTATAATCCTTTTCCTCTAGCCCACTTAACCATTTCCTCTGTTAATTTTGGTGGAGTGAATGTTAAGTCACAACATTTGAAGGGATTTTGCCAACTACCCCTTACGCTGAATAGTTTCTCGAACTCAGTAATTAGATCTTTATCGATCTTCTCACAAACTTCATAGAGCCCTTCGTAATAGACTACGCACCCGTTCTCCGCTACTATTCCTCCATTAAAGCCTAAGTACGTATATAGTGCTCTTAAAACTGGGTAAGAATTTCCGCTTACAATACCTACTTTAAAGCCAAGTTTTTGGACTTCTCTTAAAGCTCTGATTGCGTCTAATTCAAGAATATAAGTATCTCTATTGACAGTTAAAGTCCCGTCAACATCGACTAGTATTAGCTTCAACTCAATATATCTCTTGCCCTATTCACAAATTTATAGTCAACGTAAATTCTCCCAATATTTATATATTCTGGTATTGATTTCAGCAGAGTGCTAGACAAATCTTTTAGAGATTTATATTTTCCCTTTGATAATACCTTAATCTTACTTTTATCGATAATTTTTATCTTTTCTTCAAACGGGAAGATTGCATCTCTAGGGATTCCATATCTCTCTAACTTGCTGACCAGCTCCTCTAAGGAAGTAGTAAGCTTGTCAAAAGTAACCTCTTCAAATACGACCTTTGGACCATTTCTATTTAAGAAATTCTTTATCTGTAGCTTAAGACTATCTGATGTATTATAATCTGATAAAGCCTCATATAATTTAGAAAAAACCCATTCGTCGTCCCAATATACCAAAGAACCTTCATTAACACTCTTCTTAATATAGTTTGTGTTAAATAATTCCGGACAACATGATTCTACCACTTGTTTAAATATGTGGCGTAAATATATCTCGTATCCTAAAATGGTTTTATGATAATACACCGCCTGATACATATGTAGTCTGGATATATAAAAATTCTCTAGACTATATAGCCCTTTTTCTAAGACTATTATGTTACCATCTTCTCCGTAACTAATTGTATCTATTAACCTTTCCAGATCCAAGTTTCCTAATTGAACGCCGGTATGTCTAGAATCTCTTATTAAGTAGTCCATTCTGTCTACATCAACATCACTATCTATAATACTCGAGAAAGAGTTATCTCCATTATATATCTGGAGAATTTTCCCTACATCAACTGAATACTCCTCAAATATTTCTTTAAGCTCAGCGTCATTACGCATAATTTCGTCCCTCAATACTTTATTACTGAGATTTGATTGAAGGTAAAGTGGTTCAATTGCGTGACTAAAAGGAAACTGACCTATATCGTGAAGGAGGGAGGATAAGCGAATAAGATTAAGTTCTTCTGAGGTTATAATACCGCTCTGTTGAAGCTTTTCACCTACTTTCTGCGAAAGATAAAAAGTGCCTAGGGAATGACTAAACCTAGTATGCATCGCGCCAGGGTAAACAAGATAGGCCAAACTGGTTTGTTTTATCCTTCTTAACCTTTGAAAAATGGGAGAATCTATTATCTTTGTTTCAAGATCATTTAAGGTTATGTAACCGTGAATCTCATCAAATACTTTCTTCATTGATATATGACTTAACTAGAAGTATTAAAAATGAATGCCCATCCCAGCTCAGAAGGGCTGCGGGTCCTCGCGGACCCCACGGCCCTTCTGACGTGGGCGGCTTAACTTCCGGGTTCGAGATGAGTCCGGGTGTTACCCGCCCACTATGGCCGGGTGGGCAATCTATTGTAATCTCTCAAAGCTTAAAAAAGTATCTGATTTAATACGCCGTTATTTGTTCTTTTGCTGTTGATTAGATTTAGCATATATACCCCATATAAAAAGAGGTGCACCATCTTGGGGACAAGTCCCCTCAATCTTCGGAATAAAGTCGCCCTCTCTGAAAGGCCTCTCAGTAGTATATCCGCATTTAAGACATTTCAGTACAGTTACAATAGGTTTTTGCTGCTGTTGACTTTGGCTCATTGAGCTACACCTACTGTATTTCCTACTCCTATCATTAATACAGTATCGCCAGGTTTAGTTCTTTCTAGTATCAGCTTCTTAACTAATTCAACAACTTTGTCGGCAGCTTCATACACTTCTTGAGGCATGGATGTAATTGCCTCCTCCATACTCATCTTTACTATCACAGCATCTATTGGTATGTTATACTTTACAGCAACCCTTTCGATCACAATCTTCTCTGGACCCGGATCTCCCATAGCAACTCCAGTTCCTTCAGCAATCTCACCTGTAGTTTCCCCTTCTAACTTTGCTGCTGCGTCAACTGTTATTATTCTTGCTACTTTTCCGTTTTCTTTCTCTACAATTTTCTCTACCGCCTCACCAGGAGTTCCAACTGTAGCCATAGGACCTTCAGCTTTAACTACTATAAGCTTTCTGCCTTCGAATAATGTTTCCCCAGCTATCACTTCTCTACTTGGAGACCATTTTTCTGGAATCGACATTAGAAATCTAGAGGCAACTAATGGACCTAGAGAGTCACCTACTGGAATACCTTGGATAAATGTATCTTGGGCCTTCTCATAGGCTTCAGCCATTTTTACCAGAATTGGAACTACACTCTGCAATTGCAACAGAATGAAATAACTGTTCAGTTTTTTACCCAATAAGAGATAATGTCTGATGACCTTGTGAAGGGTATTTAATGCATTTATAATCTCAGCGGAAACTTCTATCTTACTTCTAGTTACTGGGTCAACATTAGGTAATGTAGTCATTATTATACCTTTAATCCTGTCTTCACTTGTCCTAATTAGTAGCCTCATCCTACTAATTATATCCGTAGGCTCTACACTAACTGGGTCTATAGTAAACATATCTGCAAATCTCTTAGTTAGCTCCTCTGGATTTGATGCACCTTGTTTTTCTAATAATTGTTTAGTTTTACTTTTAGCAGTATTCAAAGACTTCTCTATTTTAGCCAGACCATTTTCTATTTCCCTAGAAGCAAAGTAAATATACATCCTCTGTTGAAAACCAGGTAGCGACATCAAAGCAATGAGAGCGAAGAATACAATATATGCAAGAAAATAGTAAGCACCATTTAATTGATTAGCCGCACCTGATTGAGCTAAGGCTATTATATCTATTACGCCTAACATTCCTCCATCACATTTATGTTATAAACACAAGAGATAATAATTTTTTATTAAGTTATTACTTCCACTCCATCCTTAGTAACTAAGACCGTATGTTCGAATTGTGACACAAAACCCTTCCTAACTTCCAACAGGATAGGATAACCTCTGAGAGCACCTTTCCTCATGAGGGTTCGTATCATCTGTTTTACGTATTCCGCCTCTCCCAGGTTAGCAAACCAACGTTCGCTGAAGGGATTCTTATTTACTTTTTCATAGATCTTCATGAGAAAGCCTTTTTCCTCATCTGTTAACCCCTTAACATCAGTAGACCTTACTGCAAAAATCGTAGTCTCCTTTCCCTCTACCACTTTTCCTCCACCGTCCGTAGCGAAGGGTTCGATAGCGTAAGTATTATCCTCGATTATCCTTCCCATTCCTCTCTCGTAAACGTTTGGAATAAATATCCCTGCATGAAGTTCATAACGCCTAATCAAGTGACCGCCGAGGTTCGCTATGGGTTTATATCCGTAGCTCTTAATAGTCCTCTCAATCGCCTTTCCGATTTCTCCGATATCTACTCCTGCCCTTATAGTCTCTACAGCCTTATCTAGGGCTTCCTTTGATGCCTCAGCTAATTTTTCATATTTAGGATCTAAGACTACTGTTACGGCAGTGTCCGTTATGTAACCATCAATGTGAGCACCTAAATCTAATTTAACAACCGCATTTTCAGGGATCACTTTAGTGTCGTTGATCACAGGACTGTAATGAGCAGCTTCATTATTTATAGACAGATTGCATGGGAACGCAGGAAAGGCTCCACTCTCGATTATTATTTTCTCAACGGTTTCACAAATGCCTATAACCTTTACCCCAGGCTTAATTAACTTCGCCCCTTCTTCTCTCGCCTTAGCCGCAATTTTTCCAGCTTTTCTTAGTATTTCTATAACCTCTTCATTCATGAGGGTATATAAAGAAAGGAAGTTTTAATTTTTAGCTTAGAAATATTCTATTATGCCACAACTACGTTGGTTAGGTCATGCGGCTGTCGAACTTTATATAAACGGTAAACATATTATTGTAGACCCATTAATAAAAGATAACCCCTTATCCCCCGTAAAGTTAAACTATTTTGAGAATAACCTAGACCTAATTGTAGTAACTCATGACCATTACGACCACTTAGGAGACACAGTTGAACTGATTAAGATGAACCCTAAAGTAAAGGTCTTCGCTACTTACGATTTAGAAGCCTATCTGGCTAATGAGTACAAGATTGATTGGGACAAATTCATACCGGCTAACGTAGGAGGATACGTAGATTTCGACGGTATCAAACTTGCGTTGACAAAAGCTGTTCATTCTAGTGAGCATAGTGATCCCACTGGTGTAATAATTAACGGAGACGGAATAACATTATATCATGCTGGGGACACGGGGATCTTTGAAGACATGAGGTTAATAGGTGAGTTGTTTAAGCCTGATTACACTCTATTACCTATTGGCGGAAGGTTCACTATGGATCCTCAACAAGCGGCTATAGCGGTAGAGATGTTAAAGCCTAGAAAATATGCAATACCAATTCATTATAATACTTGGGATTTAATCAAAGTAGATCCTAATGAGTTCGTAAGAGAAGTGAATAAAAGAGGTTACAAGGCATTATTACTTCAGCCTGGACAGAGCGTGGAACTCTAAATGTTAAGCGAGAACGAGATTAAAATAGTTGAATATTTGAAGACGAAACCAGACAGAACTGCATCAGCTGAGGAGATTAGCAAAGCTTTATCAATCCCGATTTCCTCTATCTATAGCCTCGCCCAACTATTAAAGGAAAAGGGATACGTAAGGACTGAAGAGAAAAAAGTAACTAAATATGAGCTAACAGAGGAGGGTAAACTAAGGCTTCAGAATGGAATGCCCGAAGAGAGGCTGATCAAGATCCTTAACGGGCAAAATAAAAAAATAAGCGAGCTCAGAGAGGTCTTAGGCGAGGAATTGGAAATCGCTTTAGGTTGGGCGAGAAGGAAAAACCTTATAAAAATAGATAAAGACACGATCACCCCTCTTGTTAACGACTATCATTCCCCAGAACTTGACCTATTGAGAGACCCTTCTAAGATAGACAATGAGAATTCAAAACAGTTAATTTCGAGGAAGCTAATAACTGCTAAACAAGAGACGTTTCTTCTATTAACCCTAGTACAAGACGTAGTGGAAACTACCAAAGCTATAACTTATATTACACCTGAAATCCTGAGGAGTGGTGAATGGAAAAAATCCCCGATTAAGGAGTACAACGTTGAAGCGGAACCACCTTTCTATCCGTTAGCTAAGAAACACTTTTTCAAGGAGTTCTTGGAAAGACTAAGGGACGTAATGATAGAACTCGGATTTACTGAAGTTAATGGAAATTACGTTGAACTTGAATTTTATAATTTTGACTTACTGTTCCAAGCGCAAGATCACCCCGCAAGAGAAATACATGATAGCTTTATGATCGAAGGTAAGGGAGAAATTAGAGACGAGGAGTTGATTGAAAGAGTTAAGGAAATGCACAAGAAGGGCTGGAAATACGAATGGGATGAAAACGTTGCCCTGAGACTGGTTCTAAGAAGCCAGACCACCGCAGTAACGTCAAGAGTTTTAAGTTCTAAACCTAAACCACCGATAAGGACTTTCACTATCGGTAAAGTCTTTAGACCAGACTCAATTGATGCGACCCATTTAATTGAGTTCCATCAGCTAGACGGTCTTGTAATAGAGGATGGTTTTACATTTAGAGATCTGCTAGGCGTTTTAAAGGAGATATTTTACCAGATAGGGATAAAGGAAATTAAATTCAAGCCAGCTTACTTCCCGTTCACCGAACCAAGTGTGGAAGTCTACGGAAAGATTGAGGGTCTTGGCTGGGTAGAAATGTCAGGGGCGGGACTGTTAAGACCCGAGATTCTTCAGGCAGTAGGAATAAATAGTGACGCAGGAGCATGGGGAATAGGAATAGACAGACTTGCAATGCTTCTTTTCGGCTTGAAAGATATTAGATTATTATATGCTAATAGTATAGAGTTTCTCAGAACATTTACGGGTTGAGACTCATGGTAACTATAGTAGTCTATAAATGGGATATAATTAATCAACTGAAGATAAAGGAAAGCGAACTAGAAGAGCTACTTTTTAACTTAAAGTCCGAAGTTAAACCAGTTGATCAAGATCATGTCGAAATAGAGATTAATAACGATAGGCCAGATCTTCTAGCCTCCTCTGGAATAATAAGAGCTATTAAGGGATTAAAGAAGTTAGAACTGGGAGAAGCCAAGTATGAGGTAAAGAAAAGCGAATATACATTAAGCGTGGAAAACGTTGATACAAGACCCTATGCAATAGCAGGAATAATAAGAGGAATAAAATTTGATGAGGACAAACTGAAGGAATTGATACAATTTCAAGAAAAACTTCATATAACTATAGGAAGAAAGAGGAAAAAGGTTGCAATAGGCATCCACGACTTAGATAAGATTACGTCTAAAAATATTGTATATAAAGAGATCCCACTAAATTACAAATTTATACCACTTAACGGGAATAAAGAAATAACCGTCAAAGAAGTTTTAGAGTCTACAGACCAAGGAAAACAATATGGAAATATATCAGTGAAGAACGGGAAAACTCCAGCGATAATGGAAGATGACGGAAGCATACTGAGCATACCGCCCGTTATAAATTCAGAAAAAACTAGAATAGAGCTAACTACCAAAAATCTTTTCATAGATGTGACCGGTACGTCTTTAGATGCCGTGATCTCTACCTTAGACCTATTAACTACTAACCTCGCTGAGATAGGCGGGAAGATAGAGCAAGTAAAAGTTTTAAGTGCACAACAAGACTTCTGGTCTCCACTGCTAAAGCACACGACGATGAGAATCTACTCGGATTATGTAAATAAAAAATTAGGAGTAAACTTGCCAACTAGTCAGATAGTAGAGTACTTAAGAATGGCCAGATTTGACGCTGATAGTATGAGTAAAAATGAGATAGAAGTTATTATCCCCCCTTATAGGGTAGATATAATTTCACAGATTGACTTGGTCGAAGATATAGCTATGATGATAGGATATCAGAACCTTGAACCTTCGACATATAAACTTTCGAAAATCGGGAATACGTCTGAAAAGACTTTAATCAGCAGAAAATTGAGAGACTTAAGTGTAGGGGCTGGTTTCACGGAGATATTTACTTTCGTTCTAACTAGCGATAGAGAAATTCAGGGTGATTACGTGAAAATCTTAAATCCAGTAACTGTGGACTATACTGTTATTAGAAACTCCTTAATTCCTACAACACTATATTTCTTGAAACAAAACCAGCACTCAAGAATGCCTATACTTGTGTTTGAAATAGGCGACGTCGTAATTAGGGGAAATACAGATACGGGCTATAAAAACTCAACCAGAGCAGTTTACGCAATAATGGACAGTAAGGTTAGCTTTGAGGAGCTTCAAGCTAGAATTCACCAGATCCTTTATAATTTGAAAATAAACTTCAGCTACAGAAAAAGTGAACACCATCTCCTAATTAAGGGTAGGACTGCTGAAATAATCAGAGATAACTCTGAGGTTATAGGAATAATAGGAGAAGTCCATCCAGAGGTTTTAGAAAAACTGGGGATCGAATATCCAATAGTTATAAGTGAAATATACGTAGATAAACTCAGTGGCGATAACGAATGATAACACTACTGAGTAGTGGAGTAAGGATATACTACGAAATGAAGTCCCAACCTGGTTTGACGAGTACTGTAGTCCTAATACACCATCTGGCAGGAAGTGTTAAAAGTTGGAAACATGTTTATCCTATCCTAGCGTCGAAATTCAATGTGTTAATTTACGATTTACGAGGACATGGTAGATCATCAATACCCTCCTCTCCCTACTCGATCGAAGAACATTCATCTGACTTGAGAGAACTTCTTGAAGTAGAAAATATCAAAGACCCAATTATTATTGGTCATTCACTGGGTACTCTAATTGCCATAGATTACGCATTAAAGTACAGCATCAAAAAACTGGTTTTGATAGGGGCATTATATAAAGCCCCCGCTAGAGAACCTTATGAGAAGATGATTTCTATAGCGCTCTCTCTTGGTATGGAAGCTTTAGCAGAATATAGGAGAAAGGCGAATGACTTCTCACCTACTTTATATATGAACCCTAGAGCATGGAACGACCTCCTTGAAGTATATCGCGAAAACACACCTCTGGGCTATAAATACGCTGTAGAAGGTTTGCTTAACGCTAAGGATTACTCAAATGACCTAGAAAAGATAGATGAAGATACTTTAGTTGTGTACGGGAGTGAGGATAAGCTAGTACAAAACTTGCAAGTATTCCAACAAAAAATTCGAAAATTGAAAAGTAAGGTATTTCAGGGATATGGTCACTTCCTTAACTTCGAATACTCAGAAGAACTTGCTAATGAAATCTTAGCCTTCTTGAATACTTCCGCCTAATTGTTTGCCTATTTCCATAAGCTCCTTCTTACAATTTTTAACTTTTTTCTTTATTTCTTCTTCGTTCTCAGAACTACCGGCAATTTGGACTTCCAGTAGAGGATTATCGAGTTCTTTTCCTTCGTGATGCGTCTTTATATAGAGATCGTATTTCTTAACTAATTGTTTCACGTACGGGGCTAACGCTGACTCCATCACACCTTTAATGATGAAGTTTTCCTCATAATATTTCTTATTAGGTCTGTTACTCAAGTAACGGGATAGAAAGTTTTCCAAGACGTTTTCCATCTCTCTCGGAACACCTGGAGTGGCGAGTATTTCTATTCCTTGATAATTTATGTAAATTCCCGGAGCTATCCCAGCTTCGTTCTCGACCGGTATACTACCTTGTGGCATCAAAGCCATTTTTCTCCTTTCTTCTGTGAGTTGTATTCCTAATCTAGAGTACTTTTCAATTAACATTTGAAGAGCTCTTTGGTTTAGCTCAAGTGGTCTATTAATTGCAAGAGATAAGCCTTCACTTGTCTTATCATCATAAGTAGGGCCTAGACCCCCAGTAGAAACTATTAATTTAGGTTTTCTACTTAGCGATTCTATAAAGGCTTGTTTTATTTCATCGAGTTCGTCCATAACTACCGTTATTCTCCTTATAGTAAAACCTATTGAAACCAATCTTCTAGCTATATGGGAGGCATTTGTGTTAACAGTTCTACCACTCAGTATTTCATTTCCTACGGTTATAATTTCAGCGTAACACTCATACACAAAAATAGATAAAAGGGCGAAGATTAATTATTTTGTGCGTGAACTGTTAAATGTTTGAACGTTACCTGTCTAAAGACACTGAGATGCTAAGGAGCTCCGAAATAAGAGATCTGCTTAAATTAACTGAAGGAAAAAGAGTCATCAGCTTAGCCGGTGGTTTACCAGACCCTTCTACCTTTCCCGCTGAAGAAATAGAAAAGATTACATCAGATATACTTAAGAAGAGTCCTGAGAGAGCACTACAGTATTCTACTACTTCCGGAATAGTTGATTTCAGAAAGGAATTAGTAAACCTATCTGCGAGAAGGGGGATTACTGGGATAAATGAGAACAATATATTTGTTACCGTAGGAAGTCAAGAAGCTTTATTTATGATCTTTAATTTACTCGTTGACCCAGGGGATACGGTAATCGTAGAAATGCCAACCTATTTAGCTGCACTAAATATTCTAAGGGCAAGGAAGCCCAATTTCATAGGAGTTAAGGTTACGGAGAAAGGTCCTGACATCGACGAACTGGAGAGGAAGGTTAAGGAGAGTATATCTAACGGAAAGAAGCCAAAGTTGATGTACGTAATTCCAACAGCCCAAAATCCTGCTGGAACTACGATGAGTTTAGAGGACAGAAAAAGGTTGTTAGAAATAGCTGAGAAATACGACTTCCTAGTAGTGGAAGATGATGCCTACGGATTCTTAGTCTTTGAAGGAGAAAGTCCTGCACCTATTAAAGCTTTAGACAAATCGGGTAGAGTTATTTACACTGGCACTTTCAGCAAAATCTTAGCACCGGGATTAAGGCTGGGATGGATAGTGGCGTCTGAAGAATTTACTCATGAGTTGGAGTTATATAAGCAGAATGTGGATCTTCACACTCCTACTTTCACCCAAATGATAGCGATGGAAGCTATTAGGAGAGGAGTTATAGACAGACAAATACCCAAGATAAAGGAGACTTATCGTAAGAAAAGGGATGTAATGTTGAGTGCTATAGAAAAGTATTTCCCTAAGACAGCTAGATGGAGTAGACCGGTAGGAGGGATGTTCGTATTTACATGGCTTCCTGAGAAGATAGACACGGTTAAAATGCTCGATGATGCTATGAAAAGAGGAGTTGCTTACGTACCTGGTTCTAGCTTTTATTATGACTATAGTGGAAGAAATACCATGAGACTAAACTTCAGCTATCCAAGCCCAGAAGAATTAGAACAAGGGATAAAGATCTTAGGACAAACTATTTCTTCTTATTTATGACATGAAAATTTTTTCTACGTCGAGTATAACCCCAGGTTTTGGTGTAGGTATCGAAGCCTCAAGAGAATCAGATGAAACTACTAACTCATTGAATAATTTATCACTTATCTCATCTTCGATATAGTCGAAGACCCCGTCCATTTTTATTGGTTCAATAAATTTCACATTTAGCCTTGTAGGTATTATCGATGGCCAACTGTTAAGGAATCTCGGAAGGGCTAAGATATCGCCTTCCTTAGAACCAAGTTGTAAAAGTATTCTTATCCAGCTCCTCATACTACCAGCGAATACTATATCCCAGTTACCACCATCTTTAACCTCCTCTACCCCGTATAGTCTGACTTTATATCCCTCGTCGTTATATAGATATATTCTATTTGCATAACCTACTAACGTTAATGCGGATATATATGAAACGAGACCACCACCTATTATTAGCACGTTAAACCCTCTCACTATCTTTCTCAGTTGTAAACCAATACTCACAAATGGATATAGAATATACTTAACGTCATAATCGTTCGGCAAGATTACTAAACCATCGCTGGGTACTACAGCGTTTTCAGCTAAGATTCCATCTATTTCTGTTCCGATACCTCCATACTTTTTAGAGTAAGGGAGAACTATGGCTTTTTTACCCTCAATGTTTTTATCGACCTCAATCCCTGCATTTCTTACTTTAACTATGCCGGTACTACCCAGAACTCTCTTTGGTTCTACCCAAAGAAAGCCCGTGTATATAGCATTCTCTATTCCTGTTAGTAGCACTAGAGAAGGTGATACCATTACATAATCCTTATTTATAGGTCTTTCTACAACGTCTTTCATCGTAATACCTAAATCGAATACTATTGCCTTCATTCGTAACAAATAATGTATTTCACTTATTAAATTTTCGACTGATAATGGGTTTAAATGCGCATAATCCATAATCTCAGCAAAGAGGCTAGGACTAGGATTATTGAACTTCTACTACAGAAAAGAAGCAAAAAGGAGCTAGCTGAAGAACTGGGTTTATCTCCAGCAGCAATAACGAAGTTTTTGAACAATACGACCCACCCTAGCGATGAAACCATCGAGAAGGCTTTTAAGATAGCTACTGAACGAGAGAAGAGAGAGATCATAGATATCATTCTCGACGACTTATTGGAGAGTTTAGAGGAGTTTGTAGAGGAGACTAATGTAATGGGTAGAAAAATACTTAAGATCAAAAAGATCATAAACTCAGCTATGTTCTCTTAGGCTCATATAGAGGACATGTTATACAAATGTCGGAAAACTTTGCCACCACAACTTTTTTACTACCATTCTCTAGAACCACTATTGCATCTTGAGGAATCCCTAATTTTTCAGGTTCACTTATGCTCCATGCGTTACAAGTATCATTAAAAACATGTCTGCAAGTTTTCGCTTTCCACAGACCTTGTGACCGGGCTATATTTAACCAGCTAGTAATTGTAAAGAGTCTATCCAACTGTGACTTGACGTTATTAAACTCTTGATTAGTAGAATCGTTTAAGTTCTTTATTTTTTCCCTTAACTCTTTTATCTCCTCTTCAAGATCTGATGCAGAAATTAATACTACGTTATTTTTTAAAGTATCTTCATTTGTTATGCTCATGTTTAGATCCTCTACTTGATACCTTTTTAAGGGAAATTGCCAAATACAATTCCATGGTTAAGGAATTATACAAAGAGAGGGTCAAGGTTCTGACCGATATTTGGGGAAAAATACTGGAGAACACTAACGTTACAAGAGAACAAGTTCTCAAAATACTTGAAAAGTCTTATGAGGAAAAACACATAAAACCGATCAGAGGTTTCAAAGCCGATGAATTATACGAGAAAGAGCTAATCAGCCTTTACGTAGTGGGAAAGGACGGATTGGGTTTACTTAATGAATATCGAGAATTATTCGATAGGGTCTTTCCCTCAGAAATAAAGTTCGATAATGCAGCACAGCTCGTTATAGAGAATAAACCTTTAGAAGCCTACGAGATGCTGGATAAGGATAAATCAAGCCTTGCTAAAACCTTAAGGCTTATTTTTATAGAAGGTATATTCTCCTTCAAACCCGAGCAGGCACTATATGATGCATTACGTATTCTAAGCTCAGTTAACGTCGACGAAATCCAGCACACAGCGATCAGTTTTGCAAGATTTTATACGGCATTTAAGATAGCCGAGGGAATAGCAACTAGGAGCATTAGAGACAAGTTGAGTCTAGAAGCCCAAAAGAGGGCTATAGCTATAAACATAGGAATAAAGTATCCTCTTCCAAAGCCGGAATATATAGCTATGATAGCAGAGAAAGTGTTTACTGTTAGTCCTAAAACTATAAAGAAAATTATCGGCTCATGAAATGATTTTTAAATTTATAATTAGATTATAATTATTGATGCAAAATTTATCATCTACGCAAAGGGAGATACTTCTAGCTCTAGTAGACTTATACAATAAGAATAAGAGAATGATAAAAAGTAAGGAAGTAGCAGACGTTATAGGAAAGGATGAAGGGACCGTAAGAAACATAATTCTTAGCTTAAAAGTTCTCGGATTAATTGAATCGAAGCCCGGGCCTAATGGTGGATATGTACCAACACTCAAGGCTTATGAAACAATAAAGAACCCTATAATAACACCTATTCTGGATCAGTTAAGTCTATACAAAGATGGTTTCGAAACAGATATAAAGATAAGTAATATAGAGATTCTTGATATTACTAATCCTTCTGGGAATAAAGTTCTTTTAAGGGTTAGCGGTGAACTAAAGAAGATAAAGGTAGGTGATACAGTAAAAGTAGGCCCGGTACCATATAGCAGGCTCGTAATAGAGGGTGTTGTAATACATATTGATGATTCAAGGAAGGAATTGATCCTAGATGTTACAAGAATGATTAGTATTCCGAAGGTTCAAGTCAAGAATATAATTTCTAGAAAATTAATCGCTCTAAAACCTAGCATGACTCTCAAGGAGGCATCACAAATACTTTATAAGGAAGGAATAAGAGGGGCTCCGGTTTTAGATGAGAACGAAAAAACCTTAGGGATACTTACTACAGCAGACATAATAAAGGCGTTCTTTGAAGGAAACTATGAGGCGAAAGTTAGTGATTATATGAAGACTAACGTGATTAGTATAGGGGATGAAGACGACATAATGACAGCCATAAGAAAAATGCTAATATATAACGTGGGTAGGCTTCTAGTACTATCTAGAAATCAAAAGGTAGTAGGAATAGTAACTAGAACAGATATTCTTAAGACTATTGCTGGATTGGAAGAGTTAGTAAATGCATGAAAGAATTGCAATCGTTACAAGGAATAATAAGCTAATAGAGCTAAAGAATATAGCCAAAGGAGATGATAGGTTTCAAGTAGATCCTGAGGAGTTCTATAAATACACAAATGAGATAAAAGCAATAGTTCATACGCACAAAGACTCTTGTGAGCCTTCCTTATCTGACTTACAATACATGAGCTTATGGGAAGTGCCATGGATTATTTGTAGCAAAAAATGTGTAAAAGCATACTTATTCACTGCTCTCGGTATACTGGAGATTGACGTCAATTCCCTTATTCCTAAGGAACTCCACAACCTTCTCATGAAGCTTCTTCAATAATTCTCTCTTATCTTCTGCTAATACTACATCAGAGTACTCTTTCAGCAATATATTATGAGCGAATGGACTCGGAATATTGAACGGGCCTACTACTTTAACCATAATTTCACCACTTCTTACTTTGCTTACTATCTCTATCGCTCTTTTTATATCCATGTAATCCTCTAAAATTTCCCTTATGGTCTCCTTGAGGACAGGAAAATCTTCCAACTCTTTTACAACTCCAAGCAGAACCTCCGAGTTTAATTGCCTACGATCAATATTCGTCTCCCTACCTTTATAGCGCTTTAGTAACATAAACGATCTTTCAGCACAATGTCTAAACCTACGCTTCAGCATCTCAGTCCTCATTATTACTCTACTTAGTATATCATACATTTCATCAGGGTTAAGCCTAGCTAAGACTGAACCTATATCATAGTCAACTATGTTCGGTAGCGTAATTATAAATCCGTTATCTGTAACTGCTATTCTTAAGTCAGTTTTTAGGTCATTACTCATAACGTAAGCTACAGCTCTAGATAAAGCATCTAAGGTTCTCCTTCCATAGAGGGCATGAAAGATAAAGTTCCTTCTTCCCTCTTCATCATCATAAATTTCTATCACGATTAGCTTATCCGTCGGTACAACACCAGCGAACATATATTGCTCGTATATATACGTGTAAATAGACTTAGCTCCGGATTTCGATAACTCATATTCTTTTGCAATCTTTTCAATAACATCTCTCGCGTTAGTGCCATCAGAGATATACCCGGCAACCATACCTCTGAACTTTCCAATTTCAAGTGCCGAGTCGTAAGCCAATGGTAACATCTCCGAAAACCAACTAGGAACAGTAGGTCTTTGTCCCTCTGCATCCCTCACGATAATTACGTTATTCTCACTTCTAATAAATTCATACGTCTTTCCGGCAAGGACGAATATATCTCCAGGGGTAAGAATTTCTACGAACTCTTCTTCGAGGTTTCCTACGTATTTTCCTTCCTCTGTCTTGACCGGAATCATAGCCTCATCGGGGATCGTACCGCTATTGAGGAAGAATATCATTCTAGCTCCGCTTTTAGGGTAAATTACATTATCTTTTAGCCTGATTTTCGCATAAACTCTTTTATCTTCCAGTTCGTAACCACCAGCTAAATAATTAACTACGCTCAAGAACTGCTTCTTTGAAAGGTTAGAATAGTTATAAGAGTTAGTGATGATCTCAAATAGTTTATCAATTGAAACAGGGGAAATTAAGGACGATGCTACTATTAATTGGGCTAAAACGTCTAAAGGTGAGGATGGTATGTGAATACTGTCTATTTTTCTCTGCCTTGCTAGTTGTGCCAAAATCGTGCATTCTACTAGATCATCCCTATCTATAACAACTATTCTTCCCCTGCTCACATTTCTGATATGATGACCCGCTCTCCCTATCCTTTGCAATAATCGGCTTACACTCTTAGGGCTGCTTAAGAGTATGACTAGATCAATGTATCCGATATCTATACCGAGTTCTAGACTGGTGGAAGAAACTACGACTTTTAACTTTCCTTCTTTAAGCTTCTCCTCCACATCAAGCCTCACATCTCTACTCAAACTACTATGATGAGCAGCTACTAGGTCAGAGTCAAATATCTTCTCCTCCTCAAATAATTTTCTAAGCTTGTAAGAGACTCTTTCGGCAGCACTTCTAGTGTTTGTAAATACTAAAGTTGTCTTATATTTCTTAATTTCGGAGATCAAGAAATCATAAATCCCCTTACTAACCTCCTCTTCCGACGCGTGAACTAAGTCCCTTACTGGCGAAACAACTTTGATGTCTATTGGCTTAACAAATCTAGCATCGATTATTTCAAAGCTTCTGTTACGTCCTACCAGAAATTTTGCTACTTCTTCCAATGGAGATACAGTAGCACTTAATCCGATCCTAACTATCTCGTTTTTAGCTACCAAATTCTGATATAGTTCTAAAAGTCCAGATAAATACGCTCCTCTTTTACTGTTAGCGAGCTCATGAATCTCGTCAATTATTACCCACCTTACATTAGCGAGTTTATCTCTAAATTTAGGGGAAACTAAAGATATCCCGAAAGATTCAGGGGTAGTTATCAGTATGTGGGGAGGGTCCCTAAGCATCTTTTGCTTTTGGTACGACGTAGTGTCGCTCGTTCTAATACTCACTTTTATCTTAGGTAAGTCTGGATATAGAGAGCTGAGTTCCGACAAAGGTTCAAGTAGGTTTCTCTGCATATCATTATTTAACGCTCTTAACGGGGAAATGTAAATGGCGTAAATCATATTCTCTAGATTACCTTCATAACCCATTTTGATCAAGGTATCTAAAATACCGAGAAAAGCTGCCAAGGTTTTTCCGCTACCAGTCGGACTAGAGACGAGCACATTTTTACCGGCTTTTATTAAGGGAATTGCTCCCCTCTGTGGTGGTGTAAAGGTCTTATACTTTTCCTTAAACCATTTTGCTACTTGAGGAGTAAGGAGTTTATATATCTCTTCATCAGAAATAAAGTTAAAAGCTTGAACTTCCATGTTAATGTTATTAAGTGACATCAGTTTAAAAGAGATTGTTGTATTATTTATTGTAACCAAACACCGTATATAAGTAACCTGAGGAGTAGTACAATAACCAAAGACCAGTAATGATATAAGAGTGAAGGAAGTATATTATCGAAGCTGTAAAATACATCAGCCCAAAGACCGCAATTACGGCGTTTATTCTTCTAACCTTTGATTCGAAAGAAACTTTCACATTGCCTTTAGGGGTAACTACGTAAACTTTATCTTTAGATAGAATACCTTTGAAAAAGCTTATAGTAATGAAGGGAGATATTGCTACTGTAAGTGCAGAGAGGGCTCCAATAGCCATTAAACTATTCTTAAACCCCAACCCCAACCTTAATGCCAATATAAAGAGGGTTATCCCATACAGAACCAAAATTGCCATCCAGAGCAAGAACAGAGGAGTCCTCAAAATATCTCCGAACTTAAAAGGAGCGAGAACAGTGACCAGTGTCGCTAATATGAAAGTAATTATTATTGGAGTATATTGTAAAAGGTGAAATACCATGTCCATCTTTTGAGATAAACTATAGGGTGAGCTTAAGATGTATTTTACCCTGTTTCTCAATACCTCACCTGTACCTAATGCCCATCTGGTTTGTTGGACGTAAAACCCGTATAAGTTATCAGGAACCTCTATATATATCGGCACTCCAGAAGAGCATACTCTTTTCCCTATGTGTGCCATTCTAGCACCTATTTCAAGATCGTCTTGTATTAGACTGTAATCCCATCCGTGAAGTTTTTCTAACACTTCTCTTTTAAATATAGTTCCGCTCCCTACTGGGAATGGTCTTAAACCTATGCTCTCTTTACCTCTGAACAAAGCTCTGCTTGCTAATACTGTTGTAGCGACTAATCCTTTAGCTAAGTTAGAATACATATTATTTGTATATCCATTCCATTCAAAAACGACAGCATCGCAATTACTCTCAATCATTTTAGCGTAAGCCTTAATTAAGGCGTCACGAGGAAGTCTTGAGTCTACGTCTATGGTCAGAATTAGGTTTCCTCTCGCCATTTCAAACCCATAAGATAGTGCACCGCTCTTGAAACCCAGTCTTTTTTCCCTCCTAAATAACCTAACATTAAGGTATTTAGGGATTTTTAAGGTGCCCTTAAGGGTAGAAAAGTATTGTTCATCATCATCTGAAACTATGATTACCTCAAGCTTTTGCTTGTCCCATATTAATGTATTTATGTTATCTATTAATCCTTGAATCACGTCTAATGACTCGCCTTTAGTAGGGACGATTATAGAAAGGAAGGGTAAATTTGTCTCTTTTAAATCTGGACTTAAAACGAGAACTTTTTTAGAGCGATAATACAGTATTAGTTGATACAATACGAAGAGCGAAGGATAGAGGAACAATAAGAGTTGTAATACTAGTATTAACATTTTAGAGATAGTTCTTCTCTCGGTATAAAAAATTTATAGACATGCCTAGTGGATTTAGGGGGGAACCTAAGGCCCATAGATGCTAACTTAATAACGGTCTCTTTATCTATAGGTGGTAATGCAATCCCATCAGGTTCAGTTACTTTAACGGCTTTTAATCCTAACTTTTCAAATTTTTGCTTTAAGTATTCAATTTTCCAATAAAGGCGAAATATACTCTCATCACATATAATACTAACACCTTTTATTGTTGCACAATATCTTTTTCTCTGATCGAAAGAAGCGAGTAGATAGGAGTTAACGAAAAGATTAAACGTGTTTTCATTCTCTATTCTAAGATACCAGTTTTCTATTTTTATATCTATGCTACGATAATCTACAAGAACTACTGGTATTTTATCTAAGCCTAGTATAACAGCCGCTTGATGTCTATGATGCCCGTCTAATATCGTAAGAGAGCTTCTATCTACCACTATAGGAACAACTTTACAAAATCTCTTTAACATATTTATATTCTCAATGACTATACTTTCTATCACATCCTCATGTGGCTTGAGGTCTAGAGGGTTTAGCCATTCCAGTGTAAAACTCACAACAATTTTTCAATACACATGAGTTGCATAAAGGTTTTCTTGCTTTGCAAGTCCTTCTACCGTGGTGAATTAATAAATGATGTAAATTAAGAAGATCTTCTGATTCTAAGAAACCCAAGAAGTAATTCGATATATCTTTATAACTTGGTGACTTGCCTAAAATTCCCAATCTGGTAATCACTCTTTTTATATGAGTATCAACCGGGAACGCTTTGCACTTAAGACATGTAACCATTACGACATCTGCAGTCTTATAACCAATTCCCTCTATACTAAGTAAAAAGTTTCTAAAAGTATTACAGTCCTTAAACTCGAGTTTACACTCTAGAAATGCCTTAGCTGCGTTTCTTATATATCTTGCCTTAGAGTTAGAAAGACCGCATATTCTTATAGCACTTATTATATCTTCCATCTTTGCGTTTAGCAATAATTTCGGCTCTATACCTATTTTTTCTTCTAAGTTTTTGTACGCAATCATAGCTGACTTATCAGTAGAGTTCTGAGATAGAATTGTAGCTATTAGAGTTTTAAAAATATCACCAGATCTTTTACAAACATAGTAAGCTATGAATTCTTCCTCATTTAACTCCTTATATGCTTTTCTTAGCAGTTCATAAATTTGAGCAACCGTACACATCCTAATAGGACTTATTTTACTCTACATTAATAAATTATGTAAAAAAGATTAGAAGTTAACGTAAAATTAAGTAAAGTAGTAATAATTCCCGTTAGCTAGTAACACTATAGTAGTGTCTTTAGAAACTACTATGTTCACATGATAACCGCTCGCATTTAATATGTTATATATTGATACAATTTGTAGTGGCTTCACCACGAAATTGTTAATATTATATGTTACATTATATATAATTATCTCGCTTATTGTAATATTATACTGACCGTAATTATAAACGAAAATCCCAGACAAATTATTTGAGACTCTGATCAAAGTTATCTGAGTATCTATGGCGTTTTGTAGAGCATTATACGACGAGCTAACTTGACTCTGCGTATTGTTATAAAGATTACTAAAATATACAAACAGAGGGACTGCTAGAGAGATGGTGATTAATGTAACTATTAGAGAAGAAAAAATAGAGGATATCGCCTTCATATATATCACGTAGTTTCAGATGCCAGAACATTTAGTGCTACACTAAATTGTTTCCCTACACCAGTAGTTCCGTATATTATTACGGTGTAGTATTGCCCAGCATTATATACTCCTTTAAGAAGGTAGACGTGCTGGTAAGTCTGTCCTGGCAATATGCTGGTAAGATTGAAGTTAGACACAGGTTGACCGTTAACATATACTGAAGTTATATTTACGTTAACATTACCGTCATTAACCAATGTTAATTGTAAATAGGCTTGAGATGTAGACGGATTTATTATTATTTGTGCTTGAGCGTTCACGTTAACGTTTTGGGTCAAATTACCGAACATGCCTTGACTATATGCATACAGTAGAGCACCTAATGCTATAGTTATAGCAAGTACTATTACTGTACCTAATATGGATGAAATACCTTTTTTACTCTTATGTTGCATCTTCTAATCCCTCATAAAATATCTATCTTTTAAATACCATGAGGGAAAGCCGAAAGTATTGTTGCTATTACTAGCGGAGTAATAACTGCCGGTAAGTAAAATGTAACAAATCTAGAGATTTTTGAGAATATTAGACCGTTAGCTAAACTGTAGAAGAATATCACTAGATCTTGTAATTCCACGTTCTTACTGTTACTAAATACATTCCCTAGCATGGAAAATGTCAACCACAACATAATAGGTGTTAAGAATAACATAGCATCAAATAGCCTTAATTGTCTCAACATACTATTTCTCATTATAATTATATCGTTAACCAAATCCGAAAGTTCTTCCAGACCTACACTGGTCAAACCAGATTTACTCAATATCTTCAACGTATTCATCACGTTATTAAACAGCTTAGATGACGTACTCACTTCGGGAATCTCGTTATCTATAGAAACCTTTCTAATTATATCCTCAAGAATTTTATAACCGAGGCCTTTTTTAGCTCTTACCTTGGTCAACGAAGTAACAACACTGTAACCGATTTTCATGAAATCCGAAACTTGATTTAAAATATCTGGTAGTTGAGAGAGTAGGTAGTTTGCAACAAGGATTTGCCGATAAATGTATAACAGAGGAATCGACAAGATAGCTATAATTGCAACGAATTTTATAATCAAATTCAAAGGCGTTAAAGTAATTAAAATCAGGGCTGGCAGAGGCAAAATATATTTATAGCTAACCTTAATTTGATAGTCTCCTACAGGTTGTATTGCTGATATGAGAAATATGAACGCGGGTGTAAATATCAATGGGAATAGCAATTGTAAGATATTTACCTTGAAAGTAAATTGAAAACCTACTAAAACAATTGGCAATAATAAATAAACTGCAAATATCATTTCAGAGAGCTCCGCCGATCTCTCTACATAATTCCTGTACTCTTCTCTGTATGACTGTAAAACTTCTCTCATAGACTCCCTCATTCTGTCCTTTATAGATATACCGAGGTCAGCTGCTATTAGAAACTTAGAATATATTTTTCCAAGTAAATCATCTTTGTGTAAAATAGCTCTCCTCTCAACTGCCTTATAACTTGACTCATTTAACACTTCTTTACTCTTCTTAATCATCTGGTACTCTACCGAGGGAATCTTCAGACCCCTTACATTTAGTAATTCTTCGATAGTCTGAAGGACATTTTTATCAATTAACGAATTTATATATGCAATTATAGATATAAGAGGAGCCTCCTGGTTAACTTCCTTTTTATACTCCTCCTTTTTAGACCAGCTGTACAGTAAGGGATAGAAGTAGATAACTAAAAATACACCGATTTCACTAAACACTACTAATCTTACCGTAAGAAATGATATGATAGTTATTGCCACCAAGAGAATGGGTAAAATTCTTATTAATTTCTTATATTTTAAACACACTTTCTCGAAGTCTCCGCCGACATACTCTAAGTCTTTCTTAATTCTCTCCTCGAGTATTTCACATGTTAGCCATCTCAACCTTACCACCCGTATCGTAGAATTCCAAAACCTTTTGACTAACTTCTTCAAAGCCTATGACTTTAGAGTTCTGTAACTCTTGTAAAAACTTTATACGTCTATTCAATTCACTTTGCAGATCCACGTTATAAGTTTCCTTTAGTTTTCTCAATAAAGAAGATTTCTTAATTAGCTCTTCTACAGTAGTAGGAGTAAACCTTGTTTTCATATAGGACCATTCTATCACCCTCTTAAATCCTACTTTTGACTTAGAAGTAACTACTTCATAGATAGAGAGCACTGATCTTCTACTATTATTCCCCTCTTTTACATTTCCGACTACTACAAAAGCCCACACTGTCTGAAGAAACAGCTTGGCTAGGTCATTTGACAACAAGTCAGTGATTCTTGTTACTGCATCGGTAGGTCTAGAGCCGTGAAATGTAGTGATAGAACCGTGACCAGACGCTGATGCATGGACCAACGCCTCAATTTCTTTACCTCTAACCTCTCCAATAACCAAGTAATCAGGTCTATATCTCAGCGACAACTTTGCTAAATCCATCATAGTAATATCGAAATTACCGGAGAGTGTAGCCCTTGAGACAAATCTCACCCAATTTTGATTCTTAATGTTTATTTCCGGAGTATCTTCAATAGTGAGAATCTTATAATTTGGATTAATTAAATTCAATAAGGCGTTTAGTAGCGTGGTCTTACCAGATCCAGTAGCTCCGAGAATAATGATAAAGGGTTTATATTCTATGAGTAACCACAAATACGAAGCCGTTAGTTCGTTAATCATTCCAGACTTTATGATCTCTACTATGCTTAGCGGTTTTAGAGGGAACTTTCTAATATCAAAAGTTGAGCCAGGTAGTGAAATTTCCTTTGAAATTGTTGCAGCTACTCTATGTCCCTCTGGAAGGGAAAATTCTAGGAAGGGTTTAGCTATATTTATGCTCTTGTTAGCCTTATTTGCCAACCTTTCTATAGTTTTTATTGCCTCTTCCTCAGTTTGAATATGTATATTAGTATATAGCCGAATACACTCTGAATGATCTCTATGAATTACTGTTAATGGGTATAAATATCCCTTGTATTCGATTTCCTCTACCTTAGGGTCAAGCATTAAAATAGTAAGTTCTCCGTAAAGCAAGGATTTCTTTATGTGGTAAAGAATCTTTTCAATTGATTCGTCAGGAAACTTAAAGCTTTGTAATCTTTTTACTATCTCTTCTTCAATATTATCCACTTTAGTGTAGTATAATTCTGAAAGAATCTTGTCCTTAGCCTTCTCTTCTAAAGATGATAATTTAGGCTCTTCAACAATGTATAAACATTGACTCGACTTCTTTACAATGTTTACCTTCACGGGACCTACATAATATTCTTCGAGAACTTGTTCACTCATATAACAAAGAAACCTTAAAAACGGCCTCAGAGTACTCCGAAAGTTTCGATCTCTTCTTTTAACATTAGAGATTCTTTAACTGCTTTGAACAAAACTTTCTTAAATAAATCAAGCAGCTTATACTCCTCATTCCATTGTATTCCTCCCAAATTAACTAGAAGAGACACCATATCATATGTAGGTTCTAACTTAAACGTTAATTTTTCGGAGTCTGTTACAGTAATTTGTGTACCATACATACCGACTACTACGACGTTATTCAAGTTTTTCCTCAGATAAATGCAAAGGTTCTCTCCCACTATCTCGGCACTTTCCACCTTAACTGGGTTCTCGAACCCATATATAATGTATTTTCTCTTCATGTGAGATTTCTTTATTTCTATTTCCTTCCTGCCTTTTGTAACTTGTACATTATTTCCCTCAATATTTACGAATTCTCCTGCTTTTCCAATTACTAACACATTGTAAAAGTCTGGGTGTTCCTCCCTTTTCTCCCAGATAAAATCTCCATTCACTATTTTCTCAACTCTTATCTTTTTAGAATCTTCTATGTATGTAGAAACGGTTCTTATTCCCTTTTTTTCTACAAACTTTGGCTTCACCGTAAATTCATAAACTTCTTCAACTTTACTTCCCCTATGAATTCTTACCTGCACTACTTCTTCAGAGTCATCTATTTTGTAAAATGGTAGTTCAAAATTTATTTCTCCCGTTAGTTCAGTAAGCTCGTAACTTATCTCTTTATTTCTGACCCTTATACTTACCATCTTACGTAAATTAGTTGGAATATCAAACACTAATGTACCCTTTAATACTGCATTGCTCGATTTATCTTTTACGTACTTCCCATTATGTAGTGCAACATTTAATTTCAGATCCTTAATACTAAGCTTTAGTTTCTCGCTTCGTAGCTTAATAGGATACTCATACTCATAGATTTCATTTACTACCTTGATTATCTCTTCAACTTGACTACCATCCATAAGATAGGGTTCTACGTGGATTACCAGTTTATTATTCTCATAATTTCTTCTTGTCTCTACAACTTTTTGAACTAAGATAACCTCACCTTTTATCACGTCCCTTATTTCAATTTTATAGCCTATTGTATCCCTTTGAATGGTTATAAGGCCTTCATCTTCATTGGGAGATACTATATATATTCTATTAGTTCTTGATAAAGCTACTATCTTATATTCTATTAACTTTAAAGCTCTTATATTCTTGAGTGAATATATTTTCTTTAAATCATATGAATACACGTTAGTAATATCATTCGTTAATACTACTAAGTATCTATTAACATCAGAAGATTGGAGGTTATTGTATATCTGCCCTAAGTAAGACCATCCACCCTTGTAAAAATACTTTACTTTTCCCTCACATGATATAAATATACCACTATAGGACTCACCTAGAAAATGAACGTCTGAAGAACATACACCTAATAAGTCATAATCAAGAGAATCAGAGATTATTCTGCCGTTTAAAGTTTGATAAATGTCTCCAATCGAAGTACTTGCTAAGAAAACTGCTGGCTTTTTATATTTCTTTATACTTCCATCTCTTCCTATTGTCAATGAGAAATCACTATAAACGACTGATACATAATCATTAAATATTCTGTAATGAATGGGTTTATCCAGCTCTACCTCCTTGCCTTCAGGAGTTATAATTTTTATGATGTCATTTGTAAAGACTTTAAAACCGTACTTAGAAAAATAGGAAGTATATTTTTCTCCATTAAATACTATCCCTCTTAAACCTTTATATACTGGCATTATCTCTTCATTCATATAAACAACGTCTAAAGGTAATTTCGAGTCATATTCCTTAATAATTTCCCTTCTATTCCCGTCTAATTTTATCACCTTATTATCTTTCCATAAAATCCAGTCTCCTTTTTCTATAAAGGTAGGATATAACTCAATATAAGGAGACTTGACTGCATCTGAGTGTAGGACTATTTTATCTTCATGTCTGGACATCCACACGTTGATATCCGAAGGTAATGTTAACGATATTGCCTGCTCTACTATAGGTATCATAATACACAAGTAAGGTTAAAGTAGGATGAGAGATAGTCGAAAATACTTATGAGAGAGCGGTTATCGTAATATTAGGAATTATATTAGCTTACACTTTAATGATTGAAAGCTAAGAGATCTTATGAGAGAGATAAGCTTACTTGTAGGACTATTGGTGGTTAGTTTATTCTTTTATGCTTTGGGATTTTCATATCCTATAGAGGGCATATTCGCACCGTATGCCTTACTAAAAATGGTTAAAATCTCCAGAAAGTTTAGACTAAACGGTAAGAAACATTAGAGCATAAATTTTTCTCTCTACACAATTTAAAGAAACACTCGATTGCACTTCTACCTTTTAATCCTAATTCCTTTGAAAAGATGCTTACTTCATTTTTCTCAACCATTTTGGAAGCTGATTCTCTTATCAGAACTTTTAACTGTAGAATTATTTGTTCATCGAGTCTCTTAGTTGCTAAAACTTTCAGAATCAATGGAGAATTTTGACAGACATTATTCCAAAGATTTAATAAATCTACATCTCCTGCATCGTAAGTTACTTTAGCGTCGTAATCACCGCTTATAACTGGAGTTATTCCACTATTATAGAGCATTTTGACTAGATAGAACTCTGTTGAGTTACTCCCAGGTACTAAAACTCTTTTTGCAGTGCTTGATAATAGTTGAAGCCTCAATCCGGTTGATACATAACTTCCATTACTCAATATACTCAAATTCTGTGCGAAATTTAAAATTGGGAGTGGGATATATGCTAAGTCTACCTTATCTAGATAGAATTTTAATTCGTCTTCCCTATCTACTTTAATCAACTCAAATGTAAAACCTCTGGTATCAATCTCGTTTTTCAACAGAGGAATTAGGGGCTTTAACTCCACTTCTCTCGCGTAAGCTATTTTGACTATCACAACAATACTATAACTACTTTTTATTTTAATTATTTGAGTTTATCATTAATGATGAAAACAACCATTGTTGGTGCGGGGTATGCGGGTTTAAACACATATTATACTCTTGGAAGAGAAGCAGAAATTATAAGCGATAGGGATTATTTTATATTCTATACTGCTTATTTAAGAAATCTACTAAATTTGGAAAAAAACAGATATACCTCGAACCTCCGTTTCGTTAGAAAAACAACCATTAAGGACTTTGACCTTAAAGGAAAATGGATTAAGACTAAAGAAGGAACGGAAATAAACGCAGAAAATTTAGTATTAGCTGTAGGTTGTGATAGAAACGAACAGATAAACTTTATAAGAAAATTACTCGAGAAGGAGAAAATCTCTTTGAGCATCGAGAATGAAGAAGAATACTTAGCAATACAATTAGCCTTCTATTTAAGAAAAATAGGCAAAGACGTGAGCTATTGCGGAAATATGCTTTCTAGCCTCGGAGAAAAAGTAAGTAACGCAATAATAGAGAGTATGAATAATAAAAAAATCAAGATCATGGAGAATTGTGAAGATATACTACCACCTTGTAAACCACCACATCCCTTTGAGTTCTTTCCTGTAAATGAGTTTCTGCAATATAAAGGTGTTTATATAATAGGGGATCTAATCAAAGGTTTTCCTAAGGTAGGAGAACTTGCAATGAGAACCGGTATATATGTAGGAAAAAGGATTAGGAAAAACTTAAACTTGCCTTTCAAACCAGTCTTTATTAACATAATTGATACTGGCGATTACGCAATCCATATTAGGAGTGACAAACTATGGGGCGGTAATTATGAAAGTGTAAAAAAGTCGAGATTAAGGGCGTTCATGAAAAGGTTTATTGAAAAATATTATGTCTATAGAAAGGGGAAAATGGGCATACTTTATTATCTGTAAGTGAAGTATCCAGGGACCTATGGGGGGTTCAGGGGGTCATATAGTTAACCTTCATCTATAGGTCCCTGGATACCCTAAACTAATATATAGTAGATGGGGTATAATTAGTTTTCCTCTTATAATGCTTAATAACCCTAATATATTCCCATATCTTTATAAAACTATATAGTAATCCGTACTAAATATATATCGTATATCCGCTAAAAATCTTAATTATACCTGATTTACGATTAGAGAATATTATTTAACGTTTAAATCTCAGTGTGTCAATTATGGTAAAAGAGGTTTGAAAATGTGATAACGAAGTTTTTCAAAAAGAGAGACGATGATAATAAGATGAACATTACAGATGAGTTCGGAGAATGGCTAATCATACGTAAAAACGCTTATGCATTAACTGTGAAAAAAGCCGTAGATAAGACCTTTAAAAAATTAAAGATTAAAAACGGTAATTTTAACTTTATTTCAATTTCAGAAGACGAGAAAATAAAGGGACTAATAGGAATAAAAGGAATGGTATATTTTACTGAACAAATTAGAGACGCTGATTTTTACAAGGCATTCAAAGATGTTTCTGATGAATACTTTACTTTAGGTGAGATGAGGTTAAGTAGACTTAGAGTTTGTAATCTGACTTTTCTATTCTTTAGCATAAACATGCTAGTGAGAAAAACAGAGGAAGAGAATGATAATGTAAAATTGCTTTTCCCACCTAAAGGGGTTTACGCTGACGAAATCCCTTATGTTATGAAGGATTTATTTCTGAAAATAGTTGAGCGAAATTCAAATACTGTGTGTAACTCCATTTCATATAATCTAAACAACGGTACTTTTGAAGGAGTGTTTTCTTGTAGGCTTGTGCATGGAATTGATTTACACTCACTATATGACTCTTTCTCTTACTTCGGTATTGAAGCACCTAAAATTTCTCTTAAAGCGTCGAATAATATCGTTGAAATTTCCATATCATTACAGAAATTTAAAACTAAATACTTGATTCCATTATTATGGGGAAATATAATAGCTTCTAATATTGTATGCTAAAATCATATTAACTAGATAGTATTAATATTAATCGAGATTTATGATTAAAGTATCGGATCTAAGCATACCCACACTAGATGATGTAAATGCATTTAACAAGAAAATTCTATTACGAATTGATATAAACTCACCAATAGATAAAAAAACTGGTAAGTTATTAGACGACTCGCGTATAAAAGCTCATGCTTATACTGTGAAAAATTTACTAGAAAGAGATAATGCGATAGTTATATTATCCCATCAAGGTAGGCCCGGTGACGATGACTTTATATCACTACAACAACACGCGGAATTACTATCTAAATATATTGGTACTAACGTTGAGTTCATAGAAGACATCATAGGACCGTATGCGATAGAGAAGGTCAAGAAGATAGAAAAAGGACAGATTTATTTACTAGAAAATGTAAGATTAGTCTCTGAGGAACTAATCGAAGCTCCTCCTGCACAACATGCCAAAACATTCTTGGTTAGAAAATTATCACCTCTATTTGATATTTATGTAAATGACGCATTTGCTGCAGCTCACAGAAGCCAACCAAGTCTAGTAGGATTCCCAATAGTTTTGCCATCAGCTGCGGGCAAAGTAATGGAAAAAGAAGTTTCAGCATTAGCTAAGATATTTAACCCTGAAGACTCACCAAAAATATTCGTCCTAGGAGGAGGAAAAGTCAGTGACACACTAAAAATAATTGAACATTTAGCAAAGAACAGAGTTGCTGATAGAATTCTAACAGGTGGGTTGGTAGCTGAATTATTCGCTGCAGCTAAAGGAATAAACCTTGGAAAAGCTAACATGCAAGTGCTAGAAAGTAAAGGATTGTTGAGCCTAATTCCAAGGGCTAGAAAACTGCTTCTCAGCGGAGCCCCAATAGAAATACCTGTTGACTTCGTCACAGAGAAACAAAATGGCGAGACCTCTGAGGAACCTGCTAATAACATAAACGGAACTATTAAAGATATAGGCTCAACTACTATAGAAATTTATTCATCCTTTATTAAGGAGGCAAAAGTAATCACCATGAGGGGACCAATGGGAATCATAGAGGATGAGAGATTTAGGAACGGAACTAAAAGCCTTCTAAAGTCAGCATTTGAAAGCCCCGGTTTTGTAATAATAGGGGGAGGTCATATGATAAGCATGGTGGAAAAAGGAATAGAAATTAATGAGAATAAAGTTCATATATCCACTGGTGGAGGAGCATTACTTTTATTTCTAGCTGGAGACAAATTACCGGCATTAGAAGCACTTCACCTCTCATGGGTGTCTAAAGGTGGCAAGAGTTAAAGTAGCTGTTAATGGTTACGGAACAATTGGAAAAAGAGTAGCAGATGCAATAAAATTACAACCAGATATGGAACTAGTGGGAGTAGCGAAAACCTCACCTAACTATGAAGCATTTACCGCCGTGAAGAAAGGTTACAAGCTTTATGTACCAAAAGAAAATGCAGCCAAATTTGAGAAAGCAGGGATACAAGTTAATGGATACATAGAAGACATGATTAATGAAGCCGACATAATAGTAGATACAACTCCTAATGGAATTGGAGCAAGTTACAAACCATTGTACCAGAAGTTCGGGAAGAAAGCTATATTCCAAGGAGGAGAAAAAGCGGATGTTGCAGAAGTCTCTTTTTCAGCCTTATGTAACTATAACGAGGCTATTAACAAGAACTACATTAGAGTTGTATCTTGTAACACAACCGGAATATTAAGAACTTTATGCACTATTAACAGTAAGGTAAGTAGAATAGAAAAAGTAAGAGTAACTGTGGTAAGAAGGGCATCTGACCCAAAAGAGATAAAGAAAGGTCCAATTAACTCAATAGTACCAGATCCAGCCTCAGTTCCTAGCCACCATGCAAAAGATGTTTTAACCGTGATGAAGGGGATAGACATAATATCTATGGCAGTAGTAGCTCCTACAACACTAATGCATATGCACCTGATGAACATAACAATGAAGGAACCCGTTAGAAGAGAAGACGTGATTTCTGCATTAAAGGATACTGAAAGAATAGTTCTCATAAATTCCTCTAGAACTGGTATAGGTTCTACTGCTGAAATCATAGAAGTATCTAGGGATATAGGCAGATACAGAAACGACATACCCGAGGTCGTAGTATTTGAGGACTCAATATACTCTCAAAATAATGAACTGTTCCTAATGTACGGAGTTCATCAAGAATCAATAGTAGTGCCTGAAAATATTGACGCTATTAGAGCTGCGATGAATCTTGCTAATAAGAACGAGTCAATTAAAATAACTAACGATACATTAGGATTAATGAAAGGTTATCTAATATGACAGAACCAACATACACTGTAAGTTTTTGGTTGAGAAAAATAGCTGTATTAGTAGATGGATCAGAAAATAGCTTTAGGGCATTAGAATTAGCATTAGATTTTGCTATGAGATACGGTTCACAGATAACAGTTATTCATGCTTGTGACACTTGTAATGAGACAGAAATTAGTGAGAAAATTAAGAGAAGAGTTAATGACAGGGCAGAGTATGAGTTAAAGATTCTTAAATATTCAAGTAAAGAAAGTAGCACAGCAAACGAAATATTAAAGTATTTAAGTGAAAACACATACGACGCGGTAATCATGGGAGCTAGAGGGTTATCAATAAACAGCGAGTTAAATATAGGTTCTGTAGCTATGTCCGTAGCCCTTAACGCTACCACTACAGTTATTCTAGTTAGATAAAATTAGTTTAAATAATTTTTAAAAAAAAAAGAAATAAAGAAAGAAAAAATTATATTAACAGAGGAATAGCTTTACCATTTGAGAATTGTCCTAAATCTAAATCAAATGTGTACTTAACGGTAAGGAATCTCTTCCTGAACTCTATCACCTTTTTCTTTACTTCTGAGACATCCTTTTTGTCTATTGCTACCTCTCTCATAAACTTGGCGATTTCAGCCATATCTTCTTCCTTAACACCGTATCTAGTCATTTCTTGTACTCCTAGCCTAATACCACTTGGATCCTTTACAGCACTAGGTGGGTCGTAAGGCAATAAGTTTTTGTTAGTAATTATGTTTGCATCTTCAAACATTTTTGCAACCTTAGCTCCTCCTCCCAGATACCTTACGTCTATCGCAACTTGATGACTTTTCGTATACCCTAAATGCTCTCCAACAACCTTAAATCCTTCAGCTGCCAATGCCTCAGCAAACGCTTTAGCATTTCTCACAATTTGCTTTGCATAATCCTCTCCGAAATATTTCATTTCAAGTGCGGTAACCGCTACACTAGGTAGTCTATGCAAATGATGATTACTTACAAACCATGGAAATATCGTATCACTTACTTTTTTATATAGCTCATCGTCATTGATAAATATTGCGCCACCTTGGGGACCTGGAAAAGTCTTATGTGTCGATGAAGTCATGATGTCTGCTCCTTCTAATAGCGGATTATGCCATGCTTTTCCAGTGATTAAACCGTAAACGTGAGCAGCATCGTAAATAAGCCTGGAATTTACAGCATGAACATGAGGTGCTAGTTCTTTAGAAGGATGTGGGAATAAGTATAAGCTACCACCCAACACTACAAATTTAGGTTTAACTTGCTCGATCATTTTAATTGCCTTATCAACATCTACATTCATATTCTCAGGATCGTAAGGTAGTTCTATTTGCTCTATGCCTAGAGCGCCTAGTGTACCAAATCTAGTATGACTTACATGCGCACCAGCCTGAACTGGAGCTATAAGAGCTTTATCTCCAGGGTTAGCCAAGACCTTGAATACTTCCGCATTAGCTAAGGTACCGCTTATTGGCCTTAAATCACAGTGAACAGAATTAGTTATTTCATTCATTAATTTCATAGCTAGAGTTTCTATTTCATCTACGTATTTAGTACCTTGGTAGAACCTCTTATATGGCTTACCTTCAGCATATCTTGACATAAAATCGCTCATATAAACCGTTTCAGCTAAAGGGCTCATCACGTTTTCTGATGGAATTAAGTTTAACGTTTCTAGTCTTCGCCACCTATTCTGTTCTCTGGTTATTTCTATGATTTTTTGAAGTTCTTCGGGAACTTGAGGCATTAGGTAAAAATAGGTTATAAAAATTTTAAACTTTCGCAGCCCTACCTAGCTTAAGATGCGCCTTCCCCAATTCTTTATTGGCTAGTGCTGATAACAAGTTAAGCTCACCAGCCAACACTGTAGAAGCTATTATTTCAGCGAATTTCTTAGCATTGCTACCAGGCGGGTTACCACTACCGTAAACGCCCATTATAGAAAGTGCTTCTCTCTGTGTAGGTAATCTAGTACCTCCTCCTACGGTCCCTACTTCAAGAGAAGTTAGAGTTATAGATATGTAAATTCCGTTTTCTCTGACTTCAGTCCACGTGTAACCGCTGCTACTTTCAACTACTTGAGCCATATCTTGACCAGTTGCCAAGAAAATGGCCGCAATTATATTTGCAAAGTGAGCGTTATATTGAAAGAACGTTCCTGCCCTAGCTCCACCAGCCCAATTCTTTCTCAAATTGACCTCATGAATTAAGTTCTTATCTGATTTCAAAACCTTTGTGATAATATCGTTAGGGATTAAAGCCTCAGCTACTACGGTTTTCCCTCTACCGTGAAGACTATTTACTATTGATTGCTTCTTATCACTACACATGTTACCGCTAACTGCTAAACACCTAGCCCTTCCAAAGTTCTCCTCAATATATTCACACACTTTCTCTGTAGCAATAGTAGCCATATTCATACCCATCGCGTCACCAGTATCATAAATAAACCTCAACCACACATTATTACCTAAAACGTAAGGCTCTACGGAAATTAATTTTCCATGAGAAGTTGTAGACTCTGCTATATGTTTCAAATCTTCATAATGTTTCTTTACCCAATCTATAAAATCTACAACATCAATTATACTATCCAATTTGAAAACCGGAGCCCTTGTCATTCCGTCAAAAATTATCTTAACTCTTGTACCTCCACTTAAGGTTACGGCCTTTACACCACGGTTAACGCTGGCTATCAAGGCTCCCTCTGTTGTAGCTAAAGGTACATAGAATTCTCCCCTAGCATAATCACCATTAACTCTTAAAGGACCTATAACACCCATAGGTACTTGAACAGCTCCTATTACATTCTCTGCATTTCTATTCTTAATTTCAGCATAATCTAAAATTGTAGAACCTATTGAAGGTAAGTTTGAGTTAGTTAATCTTTCTATAGCTAGTCTTCTAGCTACCATCGCAGCATTTGCTTCTAAAAAATTATCTATTTCATGAAGTTGGATCTCGCCCTTTATTACTTTCTCAACAATATTATTAATTGTTTCCTGCATTATCTATCACTCTAAATTTTATCCCGTACTGTATTAAGCCATTAGTGGAATCAGACCTCAGCCTTCTTAACACAGCCTCAACTCTAACACCCTCTTTTAATTCATTGGCTTCTACGTCTGTCAAGGGGGCAACTATATCTAAACCCTCATCTAACCTAATGAGACCTACTATTATAGGGACTTGCTTTTCGAACCCCTCCCTTGTTTGATAAAGGACTGTGTATTCGAGTAAAGTACCTGTCCCCTTAGCCTTAACCTTTTCTACGTCTACAGAGCCACAATTTCCACATATACTTTGATACGGATAGAACACGTTCCCACATTTCTTGCATATTCCTAGAGTTAGAGAGTATAACGTATTTTTTAGTCTCCAACTTTGAGATGGACTTATTTTCATATATTTCACCTCATCAGAGCAACTAGATGAGAAGAATTACCAAGATCGTCTGTAGACAATAAAAATCCTCTTTCTGCATCTATTTTACCTCTTGGATGTTCTCCAATTAAATGTAAATATAACTCAGCTAACTGATATATCGCAGCAGCCGAGCCCGGATAGCCTCTTGCTTTAAGACCACCACCTAGATTTACGTTTACATTATCTAGATTGTCCAATCCGTTACCGTCCTTAGCAAGACCTAAGGACTCTAGCTCTAACGTAGCTAAGATACTATAAGAATCGTGGATCTCGTAAATATCATTACTACTCATTTTAGCGGAGAGCTTCTTTGCAACATCTCTCACAGAGTTTATTCTCACACTAGCAAGATCTAAAGGTAAATTACTGCTCACGATGTTTTCTATCTTTACAGTTGTATCAGTGAATTTCCTTGACAATTCATCAGATGTTATTAGAACTACTGAAGCACCATCAGCCCTTGCAGCTACATCAAACAAACGCAAGGGTTCAGCAACTATCTGCGAATCCATTATTACCTTTTTATCTACTTTAAATCTAAGATACGCATAAGGGTTCTCCACAGCGTTTTCGTGCATCTTTAAAGGCCATTTTGTAAAGTAATCATAGTCTTTACTGAACTTTTTCATATACCTCTTCATTAGTAAGGCAGCATGTGCATGAGGAGTTAATCCTACTTGATATTGGTATTCATTACCCAAATTATAAGAGATGACATCATTAACGTACTTTGACGGAAAATCCGAAAACTTATCCACACCTATTAGCAGAACACTATTAGCAATACCAGATTTGATTAACGAATATGCTGCTAATACTGCCGAACCACCGTTATCCCCATTTTCAACTCTAAACGATATAGAGGTTTTAATGCCTAACTTGTTGGAAAGTTTAAAGGCTAACATAAGATTCTTAGACAAGGTATCACTATACGTGCTGGCTAAAATTAAAGCATCAATTGATGAAGGCATTTCCTTTACTTTTAATATTAAATTCTTGTAAGCTTCAATGACTAGATCCGTTTCAGAAAATTCATAGTACCTATCAATTTTTATGAGACCACTACCTACTATTGAGACCATTATTCATACACCTTGAACTTATTGGTCGTTTTTGCATATAACGAATAAGGAATAACCTTTTTCCTATTCATATAATATTCTACACTCGGGGCTAGCTTTTGTCTCTCAGAGATTTTATCCGTTACTAATATGCTGAAGGCATCACTTCCTGCACCGCTTCCAAAGGGAGCTGTTAATATTCTTTCACCAGGTTTCGCAATATCAAGCACTTTTGCCAAGCCTAACAAAGCAGAAGCGTTATAGGGATTACCAATATATGGAGATACTAATCCGGCCTTTACTTTTTCTAACGGAACATTCAATTTCTTTGCAACTTGTATAGGAAACTTACCATTAGGCTGGTGAAATACAAAGTAATCAAAGTCAGAAATTTTGTACCCGTTCTCATCGAGAAGGTTCTTCACCGCAGACATTATATGATAAAAGTAAGCAGGTTCACCAGTAAATCCTTCGCCATGAAGTGGATACGGCATACCATCTCTCCTCCAGAAATCCGGAGTATCGGTAGAGAAGGAGGTAGAAGCTTCGATAACTGCTGCGGATTCGTTGTCTCTTCCAACTACATAAGCTACTGCAGCCGAGGCTGAACTAAGTTCTAGAACATCGCCAGGATTTGATTGTGCAGTATCACTACCAATTACTAAGCCGTACTTAATCTTACCCGCTTCAACCATACTAGAAGCAAGTCTTAAACCGGCTGAAGCTGCTCTGCAAGCAAATTCTAAATCGGCACTTAGAGTCTTATGAGAGATACCTAATGAATCTAATAAAATAGTAGCAGTAGGCTTAACGGCATAAACTTTAGATTCAGAGCCGAACAATACAAGGTTAATCTCTGAGGGATCAATTCTAGCTCTAGCTAAGGCATTTCTAGAGGCTTCCCATGCCATTGTAGTAGAATCCTCATCTGCTGAAGGAACAGCCTTTTCTGACAATCCGAGGCTTTTTACAACCTCCTTTTCAATGCCCCATAGCTCAGCTATTTCCTCAGACCTAATTCTATATCTAGGAATATAACTACCCCATCCTATTATTCCACTTTTCATTGATAAATGGAATGTAAGAGCTTTAATTATAAGATTTTCGACAAATGACTATAATCTAATCGACAAATGTCGAAAAAGTAATATATAGGGTATGACTTGGATTTAATTGAAAATTATTGGTGATGAGTAAAAAACACGGGGACTTTATGACCGGCTCAGCTCACGCTGATGATCTGTCAGCATAAAACATCTGGTAGCGTCTAGGCTTTAATTGTGCCACAATGTAATTAAAAGCAGATTGCGGATCACTCTGTTCACCACAAGTGTACACATCCAATGTAGCATATTTGTATTCATTCCATGTATGAAGTGCTATATGACTTTCCTCTACTAGAGCTATGACTGAAACTCCGCCTTTCTTGCCTCCGAATTTCCACGCTTTAATTTCTACTAAATTCATTTTAGCTATATTCACTGCTTCAAGAACTATCTTTTCTAGCAGGTCTTTATCCGTAAGAAGTTCTTCATCGAGATCGTATAGATTGCCGAAAACGTGCTTACCTATTATTTTATCTTCAGAGGAGGTTTGGAAATAGGTTTGTTGTTCCATCTTTTTTCCTAGGGCCCTCCGTCTCATTATCTTCTATATGGGGGATAATAAAGTAAACTGGTCTATCTAGTCTTCGAAATAAACTAATATATTACCCTATAGTATTAACCGCAATGAAACGAATTTACCTGCTTGGCGTCATACTCATATTATTTATAAGCCTAGGTGCAGTATTTTACGTAGAAGCTAATAATTTCCACGTTTATGCATATATAGTTAAGGAATCAATAACCCAATCTGGTTACCAAGTTTATTCAATCTGTGTCGTTAGTTTAAATAAAGGTCCTCTACCAATGTCAGCTAATGTAATAGTGGCAATTTCCGCGGGAACGCAATCTGGTATATTCGCCCACACAAAGAACTATATCAACGACACAAGTATTAGCGTTGCCCCTTTCAGCTCTAAGAAGTTATTAGTTAATATATCAATTCCAGCTGCACAACAAGTCTATAATGTTTATATCGAGGGGTCTGGTAATTACAATTGGCAATTGAAACCACAGAACAACATAACTTTAAATCAACAAATATATCAATTAAACACTATTGCACATTTCTACCCTATAAGAGCCGTTGTGTCCTCAAAGTATCTTACATTCTACACTAACGCTTCGATCATTTTCACAAACTCACATGCTTATCCTTATTACGTACAGTCAGCTCCGATATCACTAACCGCTTATCCCAATGGAAGTATAATTTACTCAATCGCCTTCGTTCTTAATACTCAGTACATAAAACTCTCAAGTGGTTCTTACACGGCTAAACTCTATGTAAATGGAAGTTTAGTCAATACTTCAAGTATAACTATTTCTCAAGGACAGCAAGTAGTGATATACGGTAACCTCCCACCGTCAAACATAATATCTGTACAAAATTACGGTACGGCATATAATATAACATTGTTCTTAAACGGACAACAATTGATATACTATTTCGGCGAAATTATTTCAATATGATAGGGGCAAATCTTGACGTTAATAAGTTAACGTTTTCAATCTACGCTCCTTATATAGAAAAACTTGAGATTAGCATTTCTAGTCTAGGAAAATATGAGCTTGAAAAAGATGATTTGGAATATTTTAGGGGAGCCATAGATAACGTAAGAGAAGGTATGGAATATATGTTATAGTGAAAACGTTACAAAGCTTGATTGAACAAAACGTAAAATAGATGGAGAATATACAGATGTTCTAACTGGTGAATACTTTAGAGATTCAGTAACCGTCAAAGACCTACCGAGAGTCTTAGTAAAGCAAAATTAAGGTATGCGGGGGGTGGGCTTCGAACCCACGCAGGCCTACGCCAGCGGATATCCCTAGGGCCTTGAGTCCGCCCCCTTTGACCAGCTCGGGCACCCCCGCCTACCTATCTACATATTCCTCATTAATTTTAAGTTTTTCACCTATTGAATTATAGCTTAACTTAAAATCTCGATACGACCCTCTTCGTTCCCTAAAATCACCTCATAATCTTTAACACCCTTTTTACCGCAAAAAACACCACTCTCTACTACACCAGGTATCTCCTTTACTTTCTTTTCAAAAGCACATAATTCGCTTGTATTTACATCAACATCTATGATTATATTACCATTATCACTGATTACTCCTCCGATTTTTCCGTTAGTTTCCCTAATCCTCGCTTTGTATCCCAGCGAAGTAAGCTCCGACAAAACGTAAGATATGGCAGCTTGAGTGACTTCTACTGGGACGGGTAACTGATTTGAGCTTGAAAGTTTACTATACTCTCCAATGAATACTGACCTTTGAGAAAAATAGTATAATAATTTCTCTCTAAGTAATGCTGCACCTCCTCCTTTGATCATAACTTTGTCCTTAGTTACGAAATCGAAACTATCCACATAAATCTCTGGTTTCATGCCTGAACTCAATGATAAGACAACACCTCCCCTTTTAGATAAGTCTATTTCCGTGTCGATAGAACTTGATACAAAAACTTTACCCTTTATCATGTTTTTCTCTTCCATAACTTCAATTAGCCTCTTTACTGTTCTACCAGTACCCATTCCGATCAATTTGTAATCGGCTAGTAAAGGGGCTACGAACTCGGCTACAGCTCTTTTAGCATCCATAGAAGCATAATCTCCAATTAAGTTATAGGTTTTACCCTTGAATAAGAAGAGATTAGCTTAATTGTAAACAGTTAAAAATAATTTCAAATTACAAGGCCTTGAACTTTTCGTGCCACACTTCGTAAGCTTTAACCATTTCTTCATTTACACTGGGTTTTCTAACCTTCAGAACTTCCATGAAGTCGTTAGTTGCTACTGGTCTAGGTTCCGATAAGTTCTTTTCAAACATCTCCTTTACTACCTTAATCTGAGCAGCTTGAACAATATCCTTAATATCGCTCGCTGTATACCCTTCAGTTAGTTCTGCGAGTTGATTCAAATTAACACTACTGTCCAAATTGATCTTAGATGTGTAGTACTTTAATAACGCCAGCCTTTGATTAAAATCGGGAAGTCTGACGTAGATTCTCTTCTGGAATCTCCTTAGGAATGGTTCATCTAATCTCCATGGCTTATTCGTTGCACCTATAACGTAAACTTTGAACGTCTCAGACTTATCTTGTAATCCGTCCATTTCTTTTAAAAATTGGTTTCTAACTCTTACCTCTCCGCCGTTTTCGCTATTATACACACCAAGTAACGCATCTATCTCGTCAATAAATATTATAACCGGTTTATTCTCCTTTTTAGAGAGTTCCCTCGCGTTGTTGAATATTTTAGCTACGTTCTTCTCTGCTTCACCTAGCCACTTAGACATAATCGAAGCAGCGTCGACCTGAATAAAATATGAGTCAATTTCACTAGCCACTGCAGCAGCTATCATAGTTTTACCACAACCTGGAGGACCATATAAAAGAATGCCTCTAGGCCATCCGAGAGGGAATAAGTCAGGTCTTTTTGTTGGATATACTATAGACTCTTTTAACGCCTCCTTCACATCATCAAGTCCTACTATATCGTTAAAAGAGACCTTAGGTTTTTCCTTTACTATGAGATCCTCTATACTAACAGATGTTGTCTTAGCTTGTTCTTCCCCATTAGCAGGAACTACTTCTTTTAGTACCTCTATTCTTTTTTTATACTCATTAATCATCTGTTCATAGACTTTAACAGCATTAGAATCATGATACAACGCTATCAATTGAGATAAAACTTCTATAGCTTTTTTATAGTTATTTATAGCCTCCTCTATGTTTCCTTCCTTATCAGCTTTTACAGCTGCAACAGCATATTTTCTTGCCATTTCTTCTAACATTGACTGAGCCGACATCTACTCATCCCTCCAATGCTATCAGACCCTTCTGTTCCAATCTCTTTAATAGATTGAGAACTTCTACCTTATCTACCCCATAGTTCTTTGAAATATATTCTAGATCGAGAAATCCCCCCGTACTTCTAATGTAATCCAGGAGCATATCTTCTGTTAATTGGCGCTTTATTTGTATTGCCTGAGCTCTAGGTTTAGGTAATTCTGTCGGAGGATGAGGTAATTCTGGCAAGATTTCTCTAACTTTTACTTCTGCCATCTTTTGAGCCTCATCTAATATCTGCTTAGCTTGTTCGTCAACCATTGCCGGAACTACAGATCTCTCACTTATGGCACCTGTTTCTATAGCAATACTGTTAACACTGCTTGTTATGGAGTCTAACGCTAAAGCCACTTCAGGAGCTACTCCCTTTATCTGATCCTTAAGATCTCCTAATATTTTCATAACTGGAAATAGGACTAGGGATACACCTTGTAATTCCTGAACAGTATCAAGCTTCAGTCTGACCTTTTCTATTGCCAAATAAGCAGTATAAATTATTTTGATCATTTTCCTAATGTCAGAGATCTCTTGAGCGTAGATAGTGGCCCTAGCAACGTCACCCTCAATTTGGGCTCTAACTACTTTTTCGAAGAGCTCCTTGTCCCTCTCCTTTAACCTCCTTATTGCCTCGTCAAGTCTGTCTTGCTGTTCCTTTAGCTTCAATGATATTTCCGTAATCATCTTCCCTAATTGTACTTTTCGCTTCTTATCATTGTTAAAAATTGATGATAACTTATCAAACATCCTAAGTCACTAGATTAGTTACAAAGTATTTATTACCCTTACTGGTATTGGCAAAGGCACTTCACTCTTATTACTTTCCGTCTTTGTAGATTGTTCTGTCTGCGTGGGTAATGAGGGAGAAGGCTTTAAATCCAAACTCTCTTTATCAAGCCCGTCTAGCTTATCTAACGTTTTTCTTATATCATCCCTTTCCGCGGTATAACTCTCTTTAGATTGCCTAAGGATCTCTATCGAATTCTTATATGCAGTTTCTGGTAACTCTCCCGAGATATAACTCATTTTAAGTGCTATTGTAGCCCTATCGATCTGAGATAACTGATCCTCAATTTTGTTTAACCTATCCTTAAGTTTCCCCTTGAGTTTACTTTGTTCATCTCTGACCTTTAACATTTCGGCGTCCAACTTTCTCTTCATATCATCATACATACTCTTTGGGATCTCGTTCTTAGAGTATAACTCCTCTAACGCTTTCTGTCTTCTTCTTATTTTATCCATATATCCTAAAATCTTGTAAGCCTCGCTCCTCCACTCTGGAATTAATACTAATGAATCCCCATCTAATTTCAGACTGTCAGGAGCGTAACTCTTTATCTCATCTCCTTTAGAAATCTCTACGCCAGTTACTGTTCCGTCGATTTCAGTATAAACGTGAAGTAGAATCCCTACATCTCTACCGTAAATGTCCTTTATCTTTTGTCCTATGAACTTCGTTAATACTTCAACTGAAACCGGCATGGTATTACTCCTCAAAATTATCAGCTGAGTATGATTTATTTAAAAGGATTTGGGCTCCTCAGCAGGTAGAGGCTCATCACGGATAAGTGCTTTTAACCCTCATCATCGGCTAGGTAATATTATGATAGATTATTTAAAAAGGATTCCTAACGCAAGTTATGATTTACAATGAGCTTACAAACACTGGAGAATATAACGGGACAATTTTCACAGCTCTTACATGTAAACCCAACACCTCTAGCTTCAACATTCATTATCATAGGATTGTCAATACTAATAATCCTTCTTCTCGGAGGCATCGCTTACGGAGTAGTACAGGCTTTTAAAACCTTGCCTAATATGCCGTTCAGAGGTTTCGTTATCTTAATGTTAGTTATAGCCACGTTCCTATTAATTATAGGAATATTAATACCCTAAAATACTATAACTTTTTCCCGTAATACTCTAAGCCATAATCCCTTTCTATTTCTATGATTCTATTATATTTACTAGTCCTTTCACCTCTAGCGGGAGCACCAGTTTTGATAAAGTCACTTTGAACTCCCACTGCTAGGTCAGCAATAAAGGAATCCTCAGTCTCACCACTTCTATGGCTAACTATAACCTTTATGGAATTCTTTTTAGCCAGCTCTATATAGTCGAAAGTTTCGCTTAAAGTACCAATTTGATTAGGTTTAACTATAGTTCCAATGGTCGACTTCTTCTCAATTCCTTTTTTAAGATACTCCACATTAGTGGTATATAGATCATCACCTATTACTATAGTCTTCTTAAGCTTTGATTGTAGAATAGAAAACCTTTCAAAATCATTTTCATTGAATGGATCCTCTAAATATAGAATAGAATACTCATTTGCTAAGCTAACGTAATAATCTATCATTTCATCCGGAGAGTATTTCCTACCGTCTATCTCGTAGGCACCATCTTTGAAAAAGTCTGAAGCCGCTGCGTCCATACCTAGATAAACTTGACCGTCGTACCCAGTCTGTTTTACAGCCGTATATATGAGATCCAAAGCATCCCTAGTCTTCTCGAGAGGTGGAACGACTCCACCTTCATCTCCTAAGGCAGTGTAGAGTTTACCATATCTCTCTGTTATCAGCTCTTTTAGCCTCTTATAGATTGAAGTCGAGGCGATTAAAGCCTCTGAAAATGTATCAAACTCCTTGGGTATGATAATGAACTCTTGGATTTTAAGCATGTTACCCGCATGAAGCCCACCATTTAATATATTAAGTAAGGGTATAGGAACATACCTAACCCTAGGACCTCCAATATATTTGAAATATTCTAGCCCTAGAAATTTAGAGGCAGTTTTGAGAACTGCTATAGAAGTGGCTATTGTAGTGTTCCCTCCAATTCTACTCTTGTTCGGAGTTCCATCAAGCTTAATAAGAGCTTGGTCTATTGCTAACTGATCCAGAACACTAAAGCCATGAAGTGAATCATTAATTACTGAATTAATTATTCGAACAGCTTCTGTAACTCCGCCATCCTTATCCCTAAGTTCTACAGCTTCCCTAGTTCCCTTTGATGCGCCTGCAGGAGCGTCTCCGAAGTCAGAAATCCCGCCGTAAGTCTCAACCCTTACTCTAACTGTCCTGTTACTTCTAGAATCGAGAATTTGATAACCCTTTACCTTTCTTATTCTGAACGAATCGCTCATTTTAAATCCTTGATTAATATTCAAATAGAGAAGATTAATATATGTTACCTATTTGTTACAGCTCAATACCTTTGATCATATACGGGGTATTAACGCCAGTTTACGCTCGAATCCTAAGGGGAAAGATAAGTAACGAAAAAGCATTTTATATCACTTGGGTCACAGCACCGTTTTTGGTAGCGTATTTTTACCTTCAAACCATAATAACTTTACCAATCTTAATATTTTTCAATATTATAGGATATGTAATAGCTTTGAATAAAAAATACAAATTCATATCCCCTTTACTTCTGACGGCGTCAATATTATGCCAATTAATTTATAGTTTATTTGTATTACATATTACTCATGCCTAGGAAAAAACAGAGCGAGCCAGACGTATGCCCTAATTGTGGAACAAAAGTTGATAAACCGACAAAGACTTGGCAACTAGTATCTCCTCTACCAGATGCATATGGAAGAATAACCATAACAGTTATGGGCTCTTATGAATGTCCTAAGTGTGGACATAAATGGAAAGCAGTAGTTTCAAAAATAAAGGCTGGAGGGAGCTCCGTAGAGGTAGAGGGTAAGAAAGGAGTTAAGAAGATAGGAGAAGAGCAAGAGAAGGAGGAGGAAAACAGAGCCGAAGTAATAGAACTTGATTTGAGTGACCTTGATGAAGATGAAGAAGAGTGACATCATACTTTTAATACTTATTTTAATGATCTATATAGGAGTATTTTCAGGAGTAGTACAGACAGCTAGCGTAGAAGGAGTTTCAATGTATCCGGAATTTCAAAATGGCTTCCTAACTTTCTATACTTCTCCAAAAAACATTAGTGTAGGAAATATAATTATATATAAATCAACTCTAGGAACTTATGTAATTCATAGAGTTATTCAAATTAACCCTCAATATAATAGTTATATAACACAAGGTGTAGATCCAATAACCAATCCCATTCCTGATAATAGAATAGGTTTAGAACAACCTTACGGTGTTCCTCACCAATTCGTTATAGGAAAAGTGTTAGAGATTCATGGAATAATATTTTCAATACCTTACCTCGGATATATTTCTATATTATTCTCATTACTTTAAGATAGATATTTTTCCCTCACTTCTCAGTCTGTACACCCTATACGTAGGAGTCACTGAAGAGGGGTGATTTGCAGTAACTTGATCAATCCTACCGACAGAGGTATTTGATGGAGAGTTTAACAGTAATTGCGGATTCTTGTAAGCCTCTTCAACTATCTGCCTAATTGCATCTGCATATTTATCAAGAACCTCTTTCGGTTCGGTTTCAGTAGGTTCTATCATTAAAGCCTCTTCTACGTTAGGCGGGAAATAAATTGTAGGAGCGTAAAAGCCCCTATCGATCAGTGCTTTAGCGATATCATTAGCCGAAATCCCGGTCTCGTTAAACAATTGTTTCGCCGAGAATACAACCTCGTGTTTTCTGGGTCTATCTGAATAAGGTAATGAGAGACCTCTTACTCCCTTGAGTTTACTTATTAGGTAGTTAGTAGCTAGACTACTCAACTTTCCTACCATAGAAATGCCTTCAGAACCTAAACCTAAAATGTATGAATACGCTCTTACAACATTAGCAATATTGCCATAAAAGGTAGCTATCTTACCAATACTTTTAGGCGGAACATAATTTAGTGTAAACTTTCCATCCTTTTTCTGAACTAAGGGATAGGGCAAATAGTCTACTATTTCACCTTTGGCGCATATAGCTCCAGCACCTGGCCCTCCTCCACCATGAGGGACTCCAAAGGTCTTATGGAGATTGAGATGAACAACATCGAATCCCATGTCTCCCGGTCTGACTATTCCCAGTATCCCATTTAGGTTTGCACCATCATAATAGAGTTTAGCATCAACCCTATGAAGAATCTTGGATATCTCTAGAATATCACTCTCAAAAAGTCCTAGTGTATTAGGATTAGTGAGCATGAACCCGGCTGTCTTTTCGCTTGTAACTTCCTTTAATATGTCTATATCTATTAGCCCATCCTTGTTTGTCCTTATGTAGATTACCTTATATCCTGCCATAGCTGCACTTGCTGGATTAGTACCATGAGCAGAATCCGCTATTAACATTTCATCACGATTTCTTCTATTCTTATCTTCATGATATTTCTTTATCATTAAGACACCTGCTAATTCTCCAGCCGCACCTGCTGGAACTTGAAGACTACATTGATCCATACCAGTGATCTCAGCTAACATATTTTGCATCTCGTAAATCATTTCCAGAATTCCCTGAACAGTGTCAAAATCTTGTAACGGGTGATATTCAGAAACTAGCTCTGAAGTTTTTTCTTCCACTTTAGGATTATATTTCATAGTGCATGAGCCTAAAGGCATAAATCCAGTATCCACTCCGAAGCTCATTTGAGAGAGCCTTACGAAGTGCCTAACTACTTCTAGTTCTGATAGCTCTGGTATTTCAGGCTCTTTACTTCTCTTAAGTTTTTCAGGTATTCTTAATTGGATTTCTATTTCCTTCTCGTGTGGAACCAGAGTTCCTATCCTACTATTATTTCCCTTATATTCCGTTATTAATGGTTCGTCCCACTTAGCTTGTCTCCACATTTTCAATAACCTCCTTCACCTCACTTACTAAAGTGTCGATCATTTGCTTTGTGTGAACCTCAGTAACACAAAACAATGCCTCATTTCTATCAATTTTGATACCACCATGAATTTTCTTCTCTAACAGATGAGAATGAATTAAGGAGTAATCAATAGGAAATTTGAGCATGAACTCTTCAAAGAAGTCCCCTTTAAAGGGCGAGATAACACCGTCTATCCTCTCGAACTGTTCTTTCGCATAATGACTCCTCCTATATATCTCCTCAGCTAACTCCTTTAGCCCTTTCCTTCCTAGTAAAGATAAATATACTGCATTTGCGATCGCCATCAAAGCCTCATTAGTAGTAATATTCGAAGTTGCTTTCTCCCTCCTAGCAAATTGCTCCCTAGTTTGTAAAATTAATGTAAAAGCTCTGTTCCCGTCAGAGTCCCTAGTAAGACCTACTATTCTCCCAGGCATTTGTCTGATAAGTTGCCCGTCCCACCTAACTGCCATAATTCCAACTAAAGGACCTCCGTAATTTAAAGGCAAGCCTAGTTCCTGCCCATCACTGATAGCAATATCAACCCCGTATTCACCTGGAGGTTTTATAAGACCGGGAGATAGGGGATTAACACCCATAATAGTTATGATATTGTTCCTTTTAGCATATTCGACTATCTCTTCGACATTCTCTTCAAAGATACCGTAATAGTTAGGCTGTTGTATATATATTGCGGTTATATCTTTAGAAGACGATAGTATCTCTTTTGCCTTTTCATACTCTAATTGACCAGAGTTCTTGTTATAAGGGATCTCAACAATTTTTATTCCCTTACCGTATACCCACGTTTTTAATTCCTCCTTATGATAAGGGTTCATGTTTTCTGGGATTAATATTGTAGATCTCTTGTTGATTCTGTTTGCCATCATCACAGCTTCAGCTAAAGCAGAACCCCAATCATATAGAGATGCATTAACTACTTCCATCTCTAATAGTTCCGCAATCAGACTCTGATACTCGAAAAGTGCCTGAAGTAAACCCTGAGTTATCTCTGGTTGATATGGAGTATAAGAAGTATAGAATTCTGAACGACTAATGATAAATTTTACAGCCTCAGGAACGTAATGAGGGCAAACACCCCCACCCATAAATGGGGGCATGAGTAATTTCATGTTTTTATTTTTTAATTCATTAAGCCTTAACGTAATTTCGTACTCCGATAATGGTTCTTTATAAGGTAAGTTAAGCTCTCTCCTCAATAGGATCTCGTTAGGTACATCGGAGAAGAGATCATAAATATCGTGTACTCCTATTGCTTGAAGCATTTCCTTAATGTGGGCTAGGTTAGGTAGCCACGGATGCATGTCCATATAAATATCAAACAGTTATACTTGATCACGGTTAATAATGTTTAGTTCACCCCTTTTGGATATTGAAATAAAGCTAAATGCGGATATAGGAGAATTCGCAGGCTGGCAAATGCCGATGAAATACATAAGTTATCAAGACGAACACATGGCTGTGAGAACATCGTGTGCATTTTTCGACCTTTCACACATGGGAAGACTCAGAATTAAGGGAAAAAATGACGAGTTGGACAAACTGGTCGCCAAGGATATAAACAAGGAAAAAGAAGGAAAAATGATAGGACCTACCGCATTCCTCAATGATAGGGGTGGTTTTGAAGACGACGTAATGTTATATAAGGTCAAAGAGGATGAGTTTCTCGTTGTTACTAATGCTATAAACAGAGAGAAAATAATCAGTTGGATAAAGAAAAATTCCTCACTAGATGTTCAAGACTTGACATTCGATCTAGCTATGATTGCAATCCAGGGGAGAAATGTGTGGAACTTCGTTGAAAAAGTAGATCTTCAACCTTTAGAATTTAGGTTGAACACAAAATTCATGAGCGAGGATGTATTTTTATTAAGTAGGTCAGGGTGGACGGGAGAGGACGGCGTAGAATTATGGGGACCTCCCGAAACACTCTCAAGGTTGATCACCAAGCTTGTTAATTTGGGTGTGAAGCCAGCAGGTCTAATTACTAGGGACAGTCTGAGGCAAGAAATGGGTTTTGTACTTTACGGGGAGGACATCGATTCAACTACTACACCTATAGAAGCCAGATATTGGGTTTTTTCTCTAGAGAAAGAGTTTATAGGAAGGGACAAGATTTTAGAACAGTTAAAAAATGGAGTAGACAAGATAAGAATCGGATTTAAAGGAAAAAAGAACGAGAGGATCTTACCCAGAAGGGACAATTCGTTTAAAGTTTTAGGTACTCAAGTAGGATATGTTACGAGTAGTACTTACAGCCCTTACTTAAGCAGGGTTATAGGGATGGGCTACATTAAATCGAGTCACCTTTACTTAGGATTTAACTTAAACATTGACGTAAGGGGAAAATTAATAGATGTAAAAATATCAGACTTCCCATTAGTTAAGTGATAAAGATGAGCAACGAAATCGTTGTAGAAGGAAAATATAAGGTCTTAAAAGACAGATACTATACTGAGACCGACGAGTGGATAACTATAGAAAATAATGTGGCTAAGGTAGGGATAACAGATTACGCTCAGAAGAAGCTGAGAGACATTGTAGGAGTTGACTTACCTCAACCAGGTAGGGAAGTCAAAGCAGGAGAACAAGTCGCCACTGTAGAATCAGTGAAAGCTGCTGCCGATATATATTCCCCACTTTCCGGAAAGATAACAGAAGCCAATGAAGAATTAGTTACCTCGCCCGAATTAATAAATAAAGAACCTTATGGTGCAGGATGGATTTTCAAACTAGAAATTTCAGATCCAAAAGAAATCGAAAAACTGTTAAACTACGAGCAGTACATAAATACAATTAAAAAGAGGGAGGGACTGTAAAATGTCAATAGAGGTATTAGAAGGATACGTGCCCGTTTTTCCAAAGCCATCTTACATGGTTGTAGGAATTCCTGACGCTGGACTCGTAGGAGTCATAGCCACCGAATACCTAATAGAAAAACTCGGTTTGAAGGAATTCGCCGCATTATATGCCCCAGGTTTACTACCTCCTATCTCCCACGTAAAAGACGGGATAGCTAAATCACCCATAAAACTTTACCATGGAAATAACATACTCGTCTTCCATTCGTGGATAGCAATTCCCTCAGAAGCATTATATCCGATCTCACGAGAGATAGTAAAAATAGCTAAGAAATATGGTATATCAACGATCATCTCAATAACAGGTCTTCCGATAGAAGACAGATTAAATGCTAATACAATAAACGCGTATTGGATAGGTAATAGTGAAGAGATCGCTCAAGAAATGGAAAAAATTGGCTTAATGAAGAAATTCGGTGACGGGTATATCGCAGGCCCCTATGCTCCGTTACTAATTGAAGCTAAAAAAGAGAACATTAATAACTTCACCATAGTAGTGGAATCGTTCTTAGACCTACCTGATCCCGAAGCATCTGCACTAGCACTTTCGATTCTTTCCAAATATATCGGTTTTAACATATCTGTAGACGAACTGATGCAAGAGGCAGAAGAGATAAGAGAGAAGATCAAAGGCTTAATGGCTCAAACAAAAGCCGAACTTCCAAGATACGCATCTGGCAAACCTATGACCTACGCGTGATGGAAAAATGCCAGTTTTTAAAGATCTGGATGAATTAATCAGATACTTAATATCTAAACAAGAGGAGGAATTTAAGCAGATAGAGCAAGAAATCAAGAGAGAGTTTGCAGAAGTCGAGAACTTCATTAAGTCAAGATCTCCCTTATACTCCGTTGAGGAACTACAAGATTGTTACAAATATGTAATAGACATGCCGAAAGCCGATACATCAAGCCTTAAAATCACAACAGGTGAAAACACTATAAGAGTTTATTGCAAGACAAAAAGCGGTAATACGTATTATCTTAAATTCACAATTCCACCAGATGCAGATCCTAATTCTGTTGAAGTAACAAGACACAAATGGTTGATCGTAATTACGGTTAAAAAGAGGCACTAATTTTTTTAAAAGCTTAGAATAAGTTAGAAATGTTTATATAAACGCCGTTTAAGTTTAATAATAGGGAATTATTTTGGCAGAGGAAACTAATAAAACACCAAAAGACGTGGAGACTAGAAAAGTTCAAAGATTAGGTTCATCCTCCCTTTTCATCACATTACCCAAGAAGTGGATTAACAAGTGGGGAATAAAACCAGGGGATAAAATTATTATGGAGATATCTGAAGATGGAACACTAAGGTTAGTAGCGGAAAAAGTAAAGATAAACTACAATAGGAGGAATGTAAAGATAGATATAGATAGCTATAAACAACCCATGACTACAGCAATACCATGTTTATACATCTTAGGATACGACGAGATCGTATTTACTTCAAAAAAGAACATAGATCCTAAAGAATTTGAAGACGTAATAAATTACTCGAAGCACTTGGTAGGAATTGAAGTAGCAGAAACTAGTGAAAACAGTATAAAGCTGGACTGCTTGCTCGATACTGAAAAAATAGGCTCCGAGTCCCTTCTCAGACGTATTCTGAACATTGCATCAAGAAAAGTTGATGAAATTCTAGGATACTTAAAAGGACAACCCTTGGCAGAAGTGCAGCCTAGCTTAGAGGACTTGAAGAGAGTACAATTAATGTTATTGAGAAGGAGTATGGGAGGCAGATACACGTCTGAAAGAGACACATTAAGAAACTTCATAATAGCTATTAACTCGATTATTATTCTCCGTGTATACAACATTATGACTAAATTAAGCAACACGATAAAGAACACTAAACCGATCCTTACTCAAGAACAAGTAAAGATCTTGACGGAAATGTTCCAGAAAATAAATGACTTATTTGATGAGATCATAATGACAATATTATTCCCGAGCGTTAAAAGGATCTCTAACGGCTATAATATAATCTCCCAGTTGAAACAAGGACTAGAACAGCTTAACATACAAGAACCGTTAATCAAAAATTATCTAGAGGAGTTAGTTCAAAGTTTAGAGGAGGCGTTAACAAACTCCTCTTGCTCAATATTTTTGGAAGAATTACCGTGGATCGAGAGAAATTTTAATGCGTGAACAAAAATAGATATGGAGAAAAGTAATGACCACACTAAAAATAAAAAACCTTCACGTGCAAGTTGAAGGAAGAGAGATACTTAAGGGAGTAGAGCTTGAAATTAACTCAAGAGAAATTCACGTACTTATGGGACCTAACGGAAGCGGTAAAACCTCTTTATCATTAGCTATAATGGGACACCCTAAATATAAAATCACGGAAGGTAAAATCCTTCTTGACGGAGAAGATATCACAAACCTGGAGACTTACGAGAAAGTGAGAAAAGGTCTTTTCTTAGCTTTCCAAAATCCTATAGAGATTAGTGGAGTTAAACTTTCTACGCTTCTTGTAGCAGAATATAACAGAATTTACGGCTCCTCAACACAACCCTTACAAGTGATATCACAAGTTAAAGAGCTAAGCAAAACTGTAGGCGTTTCAGACTCACTTTTAAACAGAGGGATTTTCGAAGGATTTAGTGGAGGAGAGAAGAAAAGAACAGAAATCCTTCAAATGCTCCTCATGAAACCTAAAATAGCAATCCTAGACGAGCCAGACTCAGGAGTAGACGTGGATGGATTAAAAGCGATTTCAAATTCTATACTAAAGCTCAGAGAGGAAAACAATACTGGGTATTTGATAATTACTCATTATAGAAGGATCTTAGAACATATCAACGCCGACAGAGTACACGTACTATATAAAGGAAAGATCGTTGCTAGCGGAGGTATGGAGTTAGCTAAACTAATAGATGAAAAAGGTTACGAAGGAATAGTCAAATGATAGACTCTTTTTACAAATTATTCATAAGCAAGTTTAAATTAGATCTTTAACACAGTTAATGTGAGGTAATCCCAATTGCCAGAAGAGAAAATATCCGTTGATCTAAACGAATTAATAAACGCTACAATAGAAGCTAAAAATCACTCGCTCACACAGCAAGAATTCCATAAGAGAGTGGTGGAATCTGGACTTAGCAAAGACGTGATAACCGAAATTTCTAAGATAAAGAAGGAACCTGAATGGATGCTAAGGTTGAGGCTAAGAAGCCTTGAGTTATTTGAAAAACTCCCCACACCTAATTGGCTTCCTGACTTCCTATCAGAGCTAGACGTTTCAAAAATGGAAATTTACATTAAACCAGACGTAGAGAGAACTTCTAACTGGGATCAAATACCACCAGAAATAAGAAAATATTACGAACAGTTAGGAATACCACAATCAGAACAACAATACCTAGGAGGTTTAGTAGCAACTTTTGAATCAGAACCGATATATAGTAACGTAAAAGCGGAACTTCAAAAGAAAGGGGTAATTATGATGCCCCCTGAAGAAGCAGTCCAGAAGTATCCAGATATAGTCAAAGAATACTTCACAAAAATATTCCCAGTCTCAGACCACAAATTCGCAGCCCTACACGGAGCATTATGGAGTGGAGGAGTATTCGTATACGTCCCTAAAGGAGTAAAAATAACAATGCCCGTTGAAGGGTTTTTCATAATAGGTACAGAAATGGAAGGACAGTTTGAACACACACTCCTAATTGCTGATGAGGGGTCTTATATTCACTTTATAGAAGGATGTAGTGCCCCACAGTTTAAGAAGTTCTCCTTCCACGACGGAATGGTCGAACTTTACGCTAAGAAGAACGCATACATTAAATTCACTACAGTTCAGAACTGGAGCAAGAACATAATTAACTTTAATAATAAAAGAGCGTGGGCTGATGAAAATGCAACAGTAGAATGGGTAGAAGGCTCTTTAGGATCAAAATATAGCTTTGTTTACCCCTCCACTATCCTAAGAGGTAAAAATGCAACTTCAACCAGCTTAGTAGTAACATTAGCAAGTGGAGAAGGAGAATGGAAAGATAGTGGTTCAAAAATGATACATGCTGCACCTAATACTAAAAGTAAAGTCGTAAGTAAAAACATCGGATTCAATGGAGGAGTTAATATATACAGAGGACTAATAAGAGTTAACAAAGGTGCAGTGGGATCTAAAGCATTTGTAAAGTGTGATTCGTTAATGTTAGATGAAAAAACTAAAGCCTATACATTCCCCCATAATCAAGTGTTTGAGGAAGATGCAGATGTAGCTCATGAGGCTCACACATTCAGAATGAACGAAGACCAGTTATTCTATCTAGAGAACAGAGGAATAGACGAGAAAGAAGCTGTGTCAATGCTAGTACTAGGATTTATAGACGAGATAATGAAAGAGTTACCATTCGAATACGCTACAATGTTAAACAAGGTTATTAAATTAGAACTCGACAAGCTAGGTGCAGTCGCATAATGTCCATAATAGATTTTTCCTCAGCTCAACAGTATATTTCAAAGTTTAGTAATAAAAGTGAAAGAGAAAGACTTTTATCATTATATTTATCCCTCCCTTATCAGAGGATTAACGATTCCCCTACTCTAAAACACTACACAGACTGGAGCAGATTTGAAAAATTGAACCTACAAGTTAATGATTTCTTGCCCTCGAAGGAAGGAAGAAAGATAGATGGTTATACTGAAATTACTTATCCATCTGAGATCGAAACAAAGGATGAACCCACTAACTCACTTATAAAAGCCGAGGAACATAAGCTAGTAAGCTTAACACTTGCATTATCAAATAAGATCACCATATCTTCATCCAATTTAAAGTCAAAGAAGATTCTATTTTACCACACGTCTTCTGAAGGAGTATTTTATCCCCTAAATTTAGAGGTTAAAGTAGAAGACGGAGACACGATGGACTTCGTTTACATGAGCGATAGTCCGAAGGAAGGAATGACCTCATCTGTTATATCCTTTGAAGTAGGAAGAGATGCACAGCTAAATCTTACTATAATAGGGCTTTCCTCTAACCTATTCATTTATTCCAAGGCATTAGTAAAAGGAGAGCTTAACACCAACATTTTCACCTCAAGGTCGTTTATCTCACATGTAAGTTACTCAATCGAATTAATGGAAAACGCAATATCTACATTTTCAGCAAAGACCATAGGATTAAATGATGATAATATAAATGTAAGAGTAAGTGCAATTCATAAAGGTAAAAGGAGTAAAAGCGATGGCATGCTGAAGGCTATATCCACAGATTCCGCATTGTCCGTAATAGGAGGAGATGCAACAGTATCAGAAGAGGCGTTAGATTCCTCAACATCTATAATAGGTAGAGCGTATAACATCGGTAAGGACTCTAAAGCTGTAGTTGCTCCAATGTTAGAGGTCAAGACTGGGAGGGTTCAGCTAGCAAAGCACTCAGCTTCAATTTCGAGAGTACCAGATGAGCTTATCTTTTATCTGGAGACTAGAGGATTCAGCAGAAAAGAAGCAGAGTCCATGATAATTAAAGGTTTCATAATAGATGAAAATGATCCTCCGTTCTTAGAGAAAATAATCGACGAAATACTTACGGAGGCAAAAGTATTAGTTTCAGTCTAGTCTCTCTATTCTGAATTAAGCGAAAAATCCCTTATTTATAATCTACGTAAAAGGTAATACTGAGGGAGCATGAGAGTAATCACGTTCAAGGTCGAAGAAGAGTTGTTACAAGAGCTTGACCTCTATGCAGTTAATTCTAGAAACACCAGAAGTGAGATAATAAGAGAGGCCCTCATAAAATATCTGAGAGAAAAGAAAGCCGCCGCGGGGACTTGAACCCCGGACCACCGGCTATCTCGAGATAGACCTTACAAGGCCGGCGCTCTACCAGTCTGAGCTACGGCGGCAAGTTATTATTTTACCCATTAATTTTAAAGTTTTATCCCGTTAATACCGTCAAAACGTTTTTACGATATTACGAGTCTAATAGCTCTAAATATACCCACTTTTTCCGCTAATTCAGCTAGCTCACCTTTCACATATTTACCATAAAAATCACCAAAATAAATTCCCCCTATCCTGACTATTATGGCTAGTTGGTTAAACCTAAACTTTTCATCCTCCCCTAATGCATTCAACATCGCTCTTCTTCCCGATTGGACTGCTACTTGAGCTGACATTGGTATGAATTTCGTCGTCGTTGCACAATCTCCGGCTCCATATACGTCATCGTAGTCAACCGACTTAAGATAATCATCTACTATCATCCTACCGTTTATATTGGTTAGTCCAATCTCACTGATCATCGGGGACCCCTTAAATCCTAAAGATGAAATTATGAGATCAGCTCTAATCTCATGATCGTTAGTTACTACTAGATTCTTCTCTTTTTTCTACTTTATTCTTAAGTAACACCTTTACTCCCAATCCAATAAGCAATTCATAAGCATAACTTCATACGGATTGTTTTTAAACGATCACCTAGTCTCAGCGGCTTATACATTAATTGAACTAGAGGAAGTTGCTGTAATAGGGGAAGTCCTAACTAAGGAAGAATTTAGGAATAGAGGTTTTGCAACTTCAGTTGTATCAATGTTGACTGAAGACCTTATTAAAAGAGGTAAAGTAGCCTCATTGTACGTGAGAGGAGATAATAGCCATGCAATTCATGTTTATATGAAGATAGGATTTATAGAATATTGGAAAAGGTAGTGGATATCTGTAAATACTGATACGAAACCTCTGTAAATATAATAGATGTGTATCTATGCCTTTTTGAATTTTTCTCTTTAACATGAACACTTTAAGTCCTTCGATAAATTAAATAGATATTAATAATAGAGTATACCGAGATATTTTAACTAAATTTAAAAGATAATTCATACTCTATTTCATGCTAAACTATCATTATTTTAATAATAACGTTACATAACATTCCATTAAACTATTATTCAATTAATTATCACTTTTTCATCTCCCAACTAAAGCCTAGAGAATCTTCTACCATATGCCCCTGAACTTCTAAATATAAACTTTATAACCGAATTAACACTTAAAAAATATAGTGCCGCCGTAGCTCAGCCTGGTTAGAGCGCCGGACTCATACGGCGCAGGGGACATCCGGTTGTCCGGGGTTCAAATCCCCGCGGCGGCATCTCCTTAATCTTTATCATAAATTGAAAGAGATTTACGTTCTTATGAGGGAGTATGATTGGAAACGTCTGAGGAAGAAACTGGAAACGTATAATATCAATTAGGTCTCTGACGTATCTATTGGAAGAAGGGTAGGAATAATAGACATTTTCGGGCTGACGGAGTATCAGAAGATCAAAATCTTAGAGAGGACACTGGAGAAGAGCTTATCAGACAAAGAAGGATAAACGAGGTAACTATAGTCTGGAAGGAATTCCATTCTTTCTATTGACTCCAGAGGACTGCAATATGAAAATGAAAGACCTCAGCATTGTTAAGTCAAGCAGAGAAGAGTTATATTAATATCTCACGAAAGCCTGAGGTCTATGAATTTGAATGGACTAAATTCCCTATTATTACCTCTTCTTTCAATTTAATTACAGAGAAAGAATTAGACCTAGAGCGATGATAATAAGAAGCATTACCGAGGAAATACCTACCGCAGTCCCTACACAAATACCTCTGCCTACCCAAAGGCCTACCACACTTGACAATATGATGACTACTACAAGAAGGACGTACTAGGTCTTGTCTAATCGTAAGCTTTTTGCTCATAAATAATTCTAGTTATACAAAATATACATAGCTTAATGACTGCACTATTGCTCACACTGACTCAAAAAGTAATTCAAGATATATTAAACACTACATTATTTGCTATTTCCTTTCTACTATAACCTTGTATACAAACAAAGACGGCAAGAGTGAAGATAACCCTGCTATTATAAAAATTCCATAATACAAATCCAGTTTTACGATAAATGCAAGTAAGATTGACGCTAACGCTGAGAAGATAGTATCCATCAAGTGGTAAAATGAAGAAATTTTTGTGCTAAAATTTGACAATTTGACTACTGTTTCTTCAACGACTGGTGCCCTTAAGGATGAGGATATGTTGGCTAAGAGTATTAGGGATAAGAAGAGAAATATCGATTCCCGGTAAAACATAGAAAGTGATAAGAAAAGGATTAATTCTGCTATACTCAATATTATGAAAACTTTCTCACTTATTTTATGG